>TARA_B110001454_G_scaffold40150_2_pt1 | contig 20578 bp, 17 predicted proteins | sample TARA_B110001454 | Tara Oceans TARA_B110001454 (sample SAMEA4397004) | marine metagenome | biome: Polar Biome; feature: [MES] marine water layer (ENVO:01000295) within the mesopelagic zone...; material: water (ENVO:00002006), including particulate matter (ENVO:01000060) such as...... | reverse complement strand
CATGTTTGGGTCGTGAATAAAAATATCTTTAAAGAACCCGTGCCTGAATTGCATCGCTATAAATTTAAACAAGTTGCCGTTTTGAATGTGCTTTATTTTGCGACATTTGGATCGGAGTTAGCCGTTGTTTCTATGTTGCCATTGTTCTTTGCTGAAACGTTTGAGCTGAGTCCGATTTATGCCGGCATGGTGGCTTCGGCTTATGCCTTTATGAACTTAATGTCTCGCCCTGGTGGCGGCTGGATATCAGATAAGTTTGGCCGCAAGCCGACCTTGCTCATTCTAACGGCGGGCTTGGCGATTGGGTATTTTGCAATGTCGATGGTCGATAGTGCTTGGCCTCTTTGGTTGGCGGTCGTTACGGTAATGGCTTGTTCTTTCTTTGTGCAAGCAGGTGAGGGTGCTGTGTTTGCAGTCGTACCGTTAATTAAGCGTCGTTTGACGGGTCAGATTGCCGGTATGACGGGTGCCTATGGAAATGTCGGTGCTGTGACTTACCTAACGGTATTATCGTTTGTTGATTATTCCGTATTTTTTAGCGTTATCGCAGTAACGGCGATTGTTGGCTTTTTGGTATTGTTAATGATGGATGAGCCTGGTGGTCAGATTGCGGAAGTGATGGAAGATGGTTCTGTGCAGATGATTGATGTCACGTAAATGGCAATACGCTCACAGTGAATTGTGGGCGTTTTTTGCACTTGCATACATTCCAAATGAGTTATATTGTGTGGGGACATACTTATTTGGAATGAGAAAATGAAAAAAATACTAACCTTAATGTTTATTTTCATGGCCTTCAGTATTCAGGCTGATCCTGTTTATTGGATTGATGTTCGCACCGCAGGGGAATACAACACAGGCCATATTGAAGGCTCTATCAATATTCCTCATGGTGAAATAGCTGAAAAAATAACGGCGGTGACCGAAGATAAAGATGCAGAAATTCACCTTTATTGCCGTAGTGGTAATCGCTCAGGAAAAGCGCTGTATACGTTGCAGCAGTTGGGTTATACCAAGGCCATTAATGAAGGTGCTTATGGTGATGTAAAAGAAAGGCTCGAAGCAAAAACGGATATGCCTGACTGATTCTAGAATAAAAAAGACCGCTCGAAGCGGTCTTTTTTATACGTGTGCTTTATAAATCAGTGAAGTGCTCTTAAGGTTTTACACCATCAAGAGGCTTAATCACTAGAACATCACACGCCACGCGATCAACAATGCGTTCTGCTGTATTACCGAGCAATACCCCCGATAACCCTTCGCGTGCAACGGTACCAATAACAATTAAGTCCGCTTCAATCTCTTTTGCCATCACTTCGACAACATCATCTGGATCACCTTCTGTAATGTGAATGTGGTCATCATTGATGTTGTATTTCTTAGCGTAGCGCTCACACTCATCTTTATGCTGTTCAGTAATGTATTTCTGAATATCATCAGGTGCGGTAACTTCTGGCACCATCGCAAATGCTAAAGCGACCATTGGATACGAATTAACAAGATGCAAGTCGGTAGAGAAATGATCCGATAAATGCTCAGCAAAATCTAAAATATTTTCGTTAATTAGACGATGGCCTTCATCATGAGACGTCGCATCAATAGATGCTAGAATACGATTATTAGCCCAAGGTTTAGACGATTTCACAAGTAATACCGGTGCAGGGCAGTGGCGTAATAGGTTCCAATCGCTATGAGTGAAAACGCGATCAATAATCCCTTTATGGGCTTTAGTGCCTTTAATTACCAAATCGAAATCTTTGGTATTAAGCGATTCCATGACTGCATTGTGTAAATTCTTTTGCCAATGCACTTCAGTAGAAATTTCAATGCCTTGTTTTTGCGCTTCATCAACAAAACCGTCAAGCCAAAGCTGGCAGTTATTCATTAATGCATCTTTGATTTTGTTTTTTGTTTCAATTTCTAGAGAAGAGCTGTCTTCACAATAAGCTTCGTAGCAGCTGCCTAAAATAGTAATGCTGGCATTAACGGAGCTGGCGAGTGCTAGGGCACGATCAAAAGCATGTTGCTCTGGGTGTTCGTTATCTAAAACGACAAGAATATGGTTGATGTCTAGCATGGAAAGCTCCTTTTAAAGTATTGGTTGTAAATCTACAGCCTAATAATAAATATTTTACATTATAGGGTGAAAACGTCGTTGCCCTACATCAATAGTTTAAGCCTTTATCAGCGCGATGAAAGCTTTTGCTGCATTTGAGAGCGTGCGGCCCTGCAAATAAAGGAATCCTAATGGGCGCGTCAGAGTGGTATTTTCGACTTGTAATGTTGCTAGCCCCATTTCATCTGCGTTATCGAGCATCGATTCGGGCAGCAAACTCCAGCCTAAGCCGACAGAAACCAGCATTTTAATTGTTTCTAAATAATTTGTTGGCATAGGGTTGGTGAGCGTTAAATTTTGCTGTTTGAATTTTTCCTGTAGCAGTTTGAAAGTGAAGGTATTATCTTCGGGTAAAATGGCAGAGTAGGCACTCAGGTCTTTCAGTTTAACCTGGGTGAGCTGGTTAAGTGGGTGATCCTTTGCACAGGTAAAAACCATTTTATCTTGCCAAAGTACCTCGTTGACCATGCCTTCTGGCAGATTGTCTGTATTAGACGTATCAAGGGTAGTGAGAGCCAGTTCTACTTGGCGTTGGGCGATGGCCTGATAAGCAGATTCGGACCCCATAAAGCTTAAGTTCAATTCAGCTAAAGGAAATTGGCTCACAAACGATTTTAAATAAGGCGGCAGTCGGTGTAGGCCAATGTGATGACTCGTGCCTAATTTTAAGCTGCCTTCGACTTGATCGTTCATATTGCGCATCGACAATTGAGTATCGCTAACAAGCTGTACGATTTCTTTTGCTTTGGGTAATAGCGAGTGCCCGGTATCCGTTAAGCTTAAACTGCGGTTATGGCGATCAAAAAGTGGGCTGTTTAATTGCTCTTCTAAGCCTTTAATTCTTTTGCTGATGGCCGGTTGAGTTAAGTGCAACTGTTCTGCGGCAAGAGAGAATGACTGATGCTCCGCAACCGCAATGAAGGCATGAAGGGCTTGAATGTCCATAAAAGCGACTCTAATTTATTACGTATTCCAAATAGTAATATACTTTATGAAAAATATGAATTGGAGTTATTTGTAAATATTTCGTATGATGAAATCATCAAAGAAGCACAGAGATGCTTCTTGTTTTAGAAATTATTGTTGAAATTAATCATACAGCTATGAGAGAGCGCTATGACGGCTAAAACATTATATGACAAGTTGTGGGATTCACACTTGGTCAAGCAACGCGACGACGGCACGGCTTTAATCTACATCGATCGTCAGTTATTACACGAAGTGACCTCGCCACAAGCGTTTGAAGGTCTTCGTATTGCAGGTCGTAAGCCTTGGAAACTAAGCGCAAATTTAGCGACTCCAGATCATAATGTGCCAACGACGAAAACTGAGCGCACTATTGGTATTCAAGGTATTCAAGATCCGGTATCAAAAATTCAGGTTCAAACGTTAGACGATAACTGTAACGAATTCGGCATTACGCAATTCGATATGATGGACAAACGTCAAGGTATCGTACACGTAGTGGGTCCAGAGCAAGGCGCAACGTTGCCTGGCATGACGGTTGTTTGTGGTGATTCTCACACAGCAACACACGGTGCTTTTGCGGCATTAGCGCATGGTATTGGTACGTCTGAAGTTGAGCACGTATTAGCGACTCAGTGCTTGATTCAGCGCAAAATGAAAAACCTATTGATCCGTGTAGACGGTGAATTAGGCGAAGGCATTACCGGTAAAGACGTGGTATTGCACGTAATTGGTGTAATCGGCACGGCTGGCGGTAACGGTTGTGCCATGGAATTTGGCGGTAGCGCAATTCGCAGCATGAGCATGGAAGGTCGCATGACCATGTGCAACATGGCAATCGAAGCGGGCGCTCGTGTGGGAATGGTTGCCTTTGATCAAATCACAGCGGATTACGTTAAAGGTCGCGACTTCGCCCCTAAAGGCGAGCATTGGGAAATGGCCGTAGCGCAGTGGGCTGATTTAGTGTCTGACGACGATGCCGTATTTGATAAAGTCGTTGAAATCAACGCTGAAGATATTAAGCCGCAAGTAACTTGGGGTACTAGCCCTGAGATGGTAACGACCGTTGATGGTTTTGTACCCCGTTTAGAAGATGCTAAAGACGATGTAGAGCGCAGTGGTTTTGAGCGTGCTTATAAATACATGGGTCTAGAGCCAGGCCAAGCGATTACTGATATTAATCTTGATCGTGTTTTCATCGGCTCTTGTACAAATAGTCGCATTGAAGACTTACGCGCAGCAGCAGTCGTTGCTAAGGGCAATAAAGTCGCTGACTCTGTGATGCAGGCCTTGGTTGTTCCAGGTTCTGGTCTGGTAAAAGAACAGGCTGAAAAAGAAGGCTTGGATAAAATCTTCATCGAAGCAGGTTTTGAATGGCGTGAACCAGGCTGCTCTATGTGCTTAGCGATGAATGCTGACAAGTTGGGTAGTGGTGAGCATTGTGCGTCTACTTCTAATCGTAACTTCGAAGGCCGTCAGGGCTATGGCGGTCGTACGCATTTGGTCAGTCCTGCAATGGCGGCTGCGGCAGCGATTGCTGGGCACTTCGTTGATGTTCGTCAATTTGAATTGGTTAAGTAAGGAGCGTTATAATGAAAGCATTTGTTAAGCAAAGCGGTATCGTCGCTCCTATGGATCGCGCCAATATCGATACGGATATGATTATCCCGAAGCAGTTTTTAAAATCCATTAAGCGCAGCGGCTTTGGCCCGAACTTGTTTGATGAGTTGCGTTATCTTGATGAAGGTCAGCCTGATGTGGACAACTCGGGTCGCCCGTTAAACCCAGATTTTGTATTGAATCAGCCTCGTTATAAAGGCGCTTCGGTATTGTTGACGCGTGAAAACTTTGGTTGTGGCTCTTCGCGTGAGCACGCACCGTGGGCATTAGAAGATTTTGGTTTTCAGGTTGTTATTGCCTCTAGTTACGCAGATATCTTTTTTAATAACAGTTTCAAAAACGGTCTTTTACCGATTGTTTTGGATGAAGCGATTATTGATGGCTTATTTGAAGAAGTTACGGCTACTGAAGGTTATGAGTTGACGATTGATTTAGAGAATCAAAACATCATTAAGCCAAATGGTGATTTGATCCCATTTGAAGTCGACGCTTTCCGCAAGCATTGCTTGTTGAATGGTCTTGATGATATTGGCTTGACCTTGCAAGACGCTGACGACATTGTTGCTTACGAGACTAAGCGCAAACAATCGTCTCCTTGGTTGTTTTAATTTAAATCATTGAAGGCGATGTAGAATCAGGCATAAGCGGTGTTTGGTTTTGGGTTGTTCGTTAAAGGGGCGTCATTTCGCAGGGAGCGTAGCGGCGTGAATGCCTGCAGCGACTGGCGAAATACGAGGCTACAGGGAGCGTTAGCGCCGTGAATACCTGTAGCGGCTGGTATTTACGCCCGTCCCCAAAGACGAATTACCCATCACCTAGCGACCCGTGTTGAAAATTACCAAAATCAAAATTATTTAGTTGTTAAGCGGAATCAGAAATGTCTAAAAAAGTATTAATCCTACCAGGTGATGGTATTGGTCCAGAAATCGTAACCGAAGCAGAAAACGTATTGGTTGCCGTAAATGAAAAATTCAACCTAGGTCTAGAATTTGACCATGGTTTAGTCGGTGGTGCTGGCTATGATGCTGATGGTTCACCATTACCAGCAGCAACCATGGAAAAAGCCAAAGCGGCTGACGCCATTCTTCTTGGCGCAGTAGGTGGCCCTAAATGGGATAACCTAGAAGATCGCGAAATGCGTCCTGAAAAAGGCCTATTAGGTTTGCGTTCAGGTCTAGAATTGTTCGGCAACTTGCGCCCAGCAATCCTATACCCACAACTTGCAGATGCCTCATCATTAAAGCCAGAAGTTGTTTCAGGTTTAGACATATTGATCGTTCGTGAATTGACTGGTGGCATCTACTTCGGCCAGCCACGCGGCATACGTACATTAGAAAACGGCGAACGCGAAGGTTACAATACCTACGTTTACCGTGAGAGCGAAATTCGTCGCATCGGTAAAGTTGCTTTTGAAGCGGCTAAAAAACGTGGCGGAAAACTATGCTCAGTTGATAAAGCCAACGTACTAGAAGTTACCGTGCTGTGGCGCGAAATCATGAACGACATGGCGAAAGACTACCCAGAAGTAGAACTTTCTCATATGTACGTTGATAACGCCGCAATGCAACTAGTACGCGCACCTAAGCAGTTTGACGTAATGGTGACAGGGAACATGTTTGGCGACATCTTGTCCGATGCCGCAGCCATGCTAACAGGCTCTATCGGCATGCTACCTTCAGCGTCTCTAGATAAAGACAACAAAGGGATGTATGAGCCATGTCACGGAAGTGCACCTGATATTGCTGGCCAAGGTATTGCAAATCCATTAGCGACAATTCTTTCTGCCGCAATGATGTTACGATACTCTTTAGGTGAAAATACTGCGGCTGATGCCATCGAAAAAGCAGTAAGTGACGTACTGGATCTGAATCTACGTACGCCAGACATCTACTCTGACGGTATGACCAAGGTTAGTACTGCAGAAATGGGTGCAGCAGTAGTAAAAGCACTTTAAGAGCGAAGAGCTTTTAAGAACGAAAAGAATTAGTTGATAAGTAACCAAAAGCTAGAGATGGGCGTTTATTAACGCAAAAGCAAATATGCGAGGCAGGAAGCCGAACTTAAGCCTACAGGGATGTATATACGGCGTTTTGCGGTTGCGATAATAAAAAGCTCATGAAATCTAGCGTTTTGATGATGCGATAGGTTGGAATAAAATGAAAACTGTAGGTCTTGTAGGCTGGCGTGGCATGGTTGGCTCCGTGTTAATGCAACGAATGGAAGCAGAGAACGACTTTGCTGATATTAACCCAGTATATTTTACTACCTCACAAGCAGGCCAAGCGGCTCCTGCTTTTGGTGGCAAAGAAGCCCCTGCGCTTAAAGACGCGTTCGATATTGACGAACTCAAAGCCATGGACGTAATCATTACCTGCCAAGGTGGCGACTACACCAAAGAAGTTTACTCAAAACTTATGGCAACGGGCTGGAAAGGCTACTGGATTGATGCTGCATCAAGCCTGCGTATGGCCGACGATGCAATCATCGTACTTGATCCAGTCAACAAAAACGTCATCAAAGACGGCCTTCATAACGGCACTAAAACCTTCGTTGGCGGAAACTGCACCGTATCCCTAATGCTAATGGGTCTTGGTGGCTTGTTCGAAAATGGCCTAGTGGAATGGTTAAGTTCACAAACTTACCAAGCCGCTTCTGGTGGCGGCGCAAAACACATGCGCGAACTATTGACTCAAATGGGTCAGTTGAACGCCTCTGTAGCCGACAAGCTTGCCGATCCACGCAGTGCAATTTTAGACATCGATCGCATTGTTGCTGAAACTCAGCGCAACGGCTCCATGGATACGGCTAACTTTGGCGTACCGCTAGGTGGCAGCTTAATTCCATACATCGATACTGAGCTAGAAAATGGCCAGAGTCGTGAAGAATGGAAAGGCCAAGCTGAAACCAACAAGATTTTAGCGACCGGCAATAACATCATTCCAGTCGATGGAACGTGTGTGCGAATTGGCTCAATGCGTTGTCATAGCCAAGCTTTTACCATCAAGCTGAAAAAAGATGTGCCGATGGATGAAATTAACGCCATGCTAGATGAGCACTCTCAATGGTCAAGTGTTGTCCCAAACAACAAAGAAGCCACAATTGCAGGGTTAACGCCGACAGCGGTAACGGGAACACTGAATGTTCCTGTTGGTCGTCTGCGTAAAATGAATATGGGCAGTGAATATTTGAACGCCTTCTCTGTTGGTGATCAACTATTATGGGGTGCAGCTGAGCCGCTACGCCGCATGCTACGTATACTTCTAGAAGATTAATCATTTGTTTTAATCTTTGAATGGCGTAGAAAAAAGCGAAACTCGCAAAATAAAGCACTAGACATATTGAGTCACAATGTTTCATTTTGTGAGTAAGCTCACACTTTACAGGCGCATAATTGGTCAAAAGATAGGCCGAAAGGCCCATGAAACGGAGGTTATGGCGTTACAAACGTTGCGAAAACTGTATTTATAATTGATACTTACGCTTGTTATTGAGAAATATATATAAGTTCATTATAAATGAACCCGTAGATTCATGAATTTAATTTGGTTTTATTGTTTGCAAAACCGGCATCAAGCAGCCTAATAACAACAAGGAAGCAGAGAATGAAGCGCACGCTTTTAAGTACTCTAGTGATCACCAGCACACTAGGCCTGAGTGCTAATGTGTTTGCACTGGGTATGGGTGAGCTTGAACTAAAGTCCACACTAAATCAGCCTCTAAATGCAGAAATCACGCTAACCAATATAGATGATTTATCTGAGTGGGAAATCAAGCCATCTTTAGCTTCTGACGGCGATTTTGATCGCGCAGGTGTTGAGAAAATATTCTTTTTAAGCGATATCGATTTTGAAATTAAAGGAAATCGCATTGTCTTAACCAGTGATAAATCGGTTACTGAACCTTTTTTGAATTTCTTAGTGCAAGTTAATTGGCCATCAGGTCGAGTCCTGCGCGAATATACCTTGTTACTTGATCCGCCTGTTTTTGATGAAACAATACAGCCATTAGCGGCAAAGCAGAGCTTTACGCCAGCGAGTACTGAAACTCAAACTATTGCACCTGCACCTGTTGTCGCGGCAAAAAGCCCTTGGCAGACAGAAGCCGCAGCGCCTGGAACTTACAAAGTTCAAAAAGACGATACCTTATGGGAAATCGCAATCAATACGCGACCTAATCGCAGCGTATCACCGCAACAAATGATGTTGGCAATACAAGATAGCAATCCAGGTGCTTTTATAAACGGTAATATCAACCGTTTGAAAACTCATCAAGTATTACGTATTCCGAATGAGCAACAAATGGCGGCCCGTAACGACGGCCAAGCAATCAATGAAGTATTACGCCAAAATCGTGAGCTTCAAACAGCCGGTGCTCAACTGGATGCCACAGCAAAAGCTGGGGAAACGAATAAAGCCGAGCAGCCTGCTAATGGCGGCGAGCTCAAACTGCTGTCTAAAACAGCTGAAGTATCCGCTGCGGCAGGTGCTAGTGGTGATGTTGAACGCAGTGGAGAAGGGGGTGCAGAAGGGTTGCAGAATGATTTAGCAATCGCTCTAGAAACACTCGATACCAACAAGCTAGAAAATGAAGAATTAAAAACGCGTTTAGCGTCTTTAGAAGAACAAATTGCCACCTTGCAGCGCTTGGTTTCATTGAAAGATGACCAGCTAGCCAGCATTCAATCGATGGAACTGCAAAAAGCAGAGCAGCTTGAAAGTGAAGCGTCTGTAGATGATGGCGCAACAATTGAAAGTACTGATGTTGAAAATGCTGAAGCTGAAAGTACCGATATGGCTGATGCCGAAACGGCACTAGAAAGCAATGACTCCGCGACTGAGGAAACAGACTTTAATTACGCAGCTACTGACGTAGCCGTGACGCCTGAGTCTGATGCGCAAGCCGATGTTGCTGAGATTGATCCGGCATTGGCGGCTAGCCAGATTCAACAGGAAATCGAAGACCGCTACAAGCCTAAAGGCTTTGTTGCACAAATGATGGCAAAACCAGAAATGGTTGCCGGTTTTGCCGGTGGTATCGCCTTATTGCTTGGTTTAGCTGGTCTAGCGTTGAAAAAACGTCGTGATGCTAAAGAAGAAGGCATTGAAGATCCTGAATTAGCAGGCTTTGATGAAAACTACGAATTTACAGAAGAAAATCTTGAAGATGCATCGTTAGATGAATTTGATTTTGCGGATGAAGAGGCAAATTCAGAAGATGAGCTAAATGATGATCTGTTAAGCGGCATTGGTTCTTCGGAAGAAGCCGACGCTGACGTGGATGAAACATCTGATACCGTTGCGCAAACGTCGGACGTGATTGGTGAAGCAGAAATTTATATTGCTTATGGTCGATTTGACCAGGCAGCTGATTTGCTTAAAAACTCCATTCAGCAAGAGCCAAGCCGTTTAGACCTTCGCATGAAGCTGCTTGAAGTTTATGTGGAAACCGATGACGCCGAGCTGTTTGCTGAAGCGGAACTTGATCTCAATGGTCTTGGCGATGTGGCCTCCAATGAAAAAGCGGCCGTTATGCGCAGTCGTTTAACCTCACCTATTGATGGTAAGGTAGACTCACTGGCCGGTTCGTCACCATTAATGACCGATTTGATGTCTGAGCATGCTCCTGAAATGGGTATTGAAAGCTTGGCGGATGCGGACGATGAATTCGCCGATGGCATCGACTTTGAAGCGGCTTTAGATCTAGGTGATGCTGAAGAGGGGATTGAATCTGAAGAAGGGCAAGATTTTGCAGCCTCTCTTGACGCCTTGGATGGTTTTGGTGACGAAGAAGAGATTTCTTTTGAATCTGAACTGGATTCTGATGCGGGAATTGAATTCGATCTTTCTGATAGCGAGCTTGATCTTGATCTATCGGATAGCGATGATCTAGACGATGTGCCGACTCTAGAATTGGATGCTGCGTCTTCAGACGAAGTACCAACATTGGATGATTTTTCTGAACTAGAAACATTAAGTGAACTTGATGAATTAGAGACTTTAGAAGAGCTAGAGACTTTAGAAGAGCTAGAGACTTTAGAAGAGCTAGAGACTTTAGACGAATTAGAAACGCTAGATGATTTAGAAGCCTTAAGTGATGCAGAAGATGACTTAGAAGATTTTGCTGAGTTGGAAAGCATCACGCAAGATAACGTACCCAATGCCGATGATTCTGTTGTCTCTTTAGCCTCAGTTGCTGACAGCTCAGATGACCTTGCCGATCTGGAAAGCCTATTGGACAGTGATGGTCCTATAAGTTCTGAGGGTGGATTGCCTGATCTTGACTTTGATCTTGAAGAAACCGAATTTGATGAGCAGGGTGATTTAACCAGCGATCTGCAAGATCTTGAAACAGAATTAGAAGATCTTACCGCCTCGGTTGAAAACACAGAAGAAACTTTCGAAAGCGAAGCTGTAGAAATATTAGAAGAAGCGTCTGATCTGATTGCAGAAGATGTTGCTGAAAATGCCACGGCTGAAATTGAAGAAACGCTTGTAGCAGCAAAAGAGGCGCTTGTTGAAGCTGAAGAAGCACTTGCTGAAATTGAACCTGATACTGATTTTAGCGCAGACTTTGATTTGGATGAATTGGAAGAACTTCCTGACTTCACGACCGAAACTGCAGAAGAAGATGTTGAGTCTGGCGCAGATCAAGAAATTGATTTGGATAAATTGGCGGCATCGGATGATGAATTCGATTTCTTAGCGGGCACTGATGAATGTGCTACCAAGCTTGATCTTGCTCGTGCTTACCTAGACATGGAAGATGTAGACGGCGCTAAAGAATTATTGCAAGAAGTCGTAGCAGAAGGCAATGATCAGCAAAAGACAGATGCACGTACTTTGATGGATAGCATCGGTTAATCAATGCAAGAAACTAGCAGTAAAGTTGTCGTTAGAGAAAAAAGAAGAGTTGCCGCTATCGTTGAATACCATGGAGCAAATTTCCATGGTTGGCAGCGGCAAAAACATCATCCAGAGCCTACTATTCAGGCGGCTTTGGAAGATGCTTTAAGTCGAGTAGCTAATGAACCTATTGCGGTTGTTTGCGCTGGACGCACCGATGCAGGTGTTCATGCATCTACCCAAGTCATTCATTTTGATACTCACGCACAAAGACGTCCGCATAACTGGATGATGGGGGTTAATACCTATCTTCCCGACGGTATTGCGCTGCGCTGGATAAGTGATGTTGATGAATCATTTCATGCGCGTTTTGGTGCGACCAGTCGTCGTTATCGTTATTTGATTTTCAATAAAGAAATCAAGCAAGGTTTAATGCATGACCAGCTAACGTGGTGCCGTTTTCAGCTCGACGAAAACAAAATGCATGAAGCTGCTCAAGCCTTAAAAGGCGAGCACGATTTCACATCCTACCGTGCAAAAGATTGCCAAGCGAAAAGCCCAGTCCGCACGATTCAAGATATTTCGGTACGTCGTTATGGCGATATCGTCATGATAGAAGTACAGGCTAATGCCTTTTTGTATCATATGATTCGTAATATTGCGGGTGTGCTAATGCCGATTGGGATGGAGCGTAAACCGATTGAGTGGTGCGGAGAATTATTAGCTCAGCGTAATAGAGCGCTCGGTGGTGTTACGGCACCGTCTGCGGGCTTATATTTTGTGGGTGTTGAATACCCCGAGCAATACCAAATACCTTCTCAAGCATGGGGGCCCGTATTCGTTGAGCCCTGGTTTGCTAACTAATGGTTTTCTAACTAATTTCTGTTAAACTCGCCTCTCTTTTATTTTTACTAAATATAAGTCTATTTTCGTGAATAAAGTGCGAATCAAAATATGCGGTTTAACCCGCGATGAAGATGTTCATAATGCTGTGGTCGAGGGCGCTGACGCCCTTGGTTTTGTCTTGTATGCGCCTAGCCCTCGAGCTGTGAGCGCAGAACAGGCTGCACAGCTGATTAAAAAAGTCCCCGCATTTGTAACAACCGTTGCTTTGTTTGTCGACGAGAGCGCCGAAGAAGTTCGACGAGCACTCTCAATTTGCCCCTTTGATTTATTACAGTTTCACGGCGATGAAAGCCCTGAATTCTGTCGTCAATTCAATCGTCCCTATATGAAAGCTATTCGTGTACGCAGCGCTGACGATATTCATAGCGCAGTACAACAGTATCCGGATGCCAAAGCTTTATTGCTGGACGCTTATGTGGAGAACTTGCCTGGTGGAACTGGCCAGGCGTTCGATTGGCGGTTAATTCCTCAATTATCAGTGCCTTGGGTGCTCGCCGGTGGACTTAATTCAACGAATGTTGCCGATGCTATAAACCAAGTGGCGCCTTTTGCCGTAGATATAAGTGGCGGTATTGAAGCCAGTAAAGGCATAAAAGACAGAAAAAAAATTCAAGAATTTATAAGCGAGGTTCGCAATGTCGAACGCTAAAGACAAGAAAGATTTACCGGTACTACCTGATGCTAAAGGCCATTTTGGCATCTTCGGTGGTCGTTTTGTATCCGAAACACTAAGCGCTGCATTGGATGAATTAGAAGGGCTATACAGTAAGCTTTCGCAAGACCCATCTTTTCAAAAAGAATTTGATGACGATTTAGCGCATTACGTAGGCCGTCCATCACCGTTATATTTTGCTGAACAACTGACTAAGCATTGTGGTGGCGCTAAAATTTATCTTAAGCGTGAAGACCTTAACCATACGGGCGCGCACAAGATTAACAATACGATTGGCCAGGCGTTATTGGCTAAGTATTCTGGCAAAAAGAAAATTATTGCAGAAACAGGTGCTGGCCAGCACGGTGTGGCAACGGCAACCGTTGCCGCTCGCTTAGGGATGGAGTGTAAAGTTTTCATGGGTTCGACAGATATCGAACGCCAAAAACTGAACGTTTACCGCATGCGATTATTGGGTGCAGAAGTAATATCCGTTGAATCCGGTACGAAAACGCTAAAAGACGCAATGAACGATGCGATGCGTCACTGGGTTACTCACGTTGACGATACCTTCTATATTTTAGGAACGGCCGCGGGCCCACACCCATACCCAATGCTTGTTCGTGATTTCCAAAGCATTATCGGTCGTGAAACCATTCGTCAGTGCGATGCACAAATTGGTCGTCAGCCGGATGCCGTTATCGCTTGTATCGGTGGCGGTTCTAACGCTATCGGTATGTTCTATCCTTACCTCAATATGCATGATGTTCGCATGATCGGTGTTGAAGCCGGTGGTTTAGGATTGTCTGGGGATGACCACGCAGCACCATTATGCAAAGGTCGCCCAGGAGTATTGCACGGTAACCGTACTTATCTAATGGAAGATGATAACGGCCAGATTATGGGGACGCACTCTGTTTCTGCTGGCTTGGATTACCCAGGTGTTGGGCCAGAGCATTCTTGGTTGAAAGACATCGGTCGTGCAGAATACGTTGCTGCGACGGATGAAGAAGCCCTGCATGCATTTCGTGATCTAACGCGCATCGAAGGTATTATGCCAGCGCTTGAATCAAGCCACGCAATTGCACATGCAATGAAAATAGCCAAAGACATGAGCCCTGATCAAGTATTGGTGGTTAATCTGTCGGGTCGTGGTGATAAAGATATTCATACTGTGGCTGGCATCGACGGCCTTGACGTTTAAATAAAGTAGAAGGAAATTTTAATGAGTCGCATAGCTGCTTTATTTTCAGAATTGAAAAAAACAGGTAAAAAAGCATTGATTCCTTACGTAACGGCGGGTGATCCTCACCCGTCAGTTACTGTCGATATGATGCATGGATTAGTAGCCGCAGGCGCTGATATTATTGAATTGGGTGTGCCATTTTCAGATCCTATGGCCGATGGGCCAACCATTCAGTTGGCGTGTGAACGTGCTTTGATTCACAATACATCCTTGCGTGATGTGATTGCGATGGTTAAAGAGTTCCGTCTTACCAATGCTGATACGCCGGTTGTATTAATGGGTTATCTAAACCCTGTGGAAGCAATGGGTTATGAAACATTTGCTGACGCCGCTCAGCAGGCGGGCATTGATGGTGTATTGATGGTTGATATGCCGCCGGAAGAATCCGGTGAAAATGCTCAAATCTTTGCTGATCGTGGCTTAGACATCATTTATTTGATTGCGCCAACGACAACCGATGCTCGCATCAGTGAAATTGCCAAGTACAGCTCTGGCTATGTGTATTACGTATCCATTAAGGGGGTTACTGGCAGCGCGGCGATTGATGTTGCCGATGTAGGTAAAAACCTCGAACGTATCCGCAGTCGTGTAAACATTCCTGTTGGTGTCGGTTTCGGCATTAATAATGGTGAAGCGGCCGCCGCCGTAGCGACCGTTGCAGACGGCGTGATTGTGGGTTCAGCCTTGGTTAATAAAATCGCCGCTAGCGCTGATCAGCCAGATGTCGCTATTCGTGAAGTTCAGGCCGTTCTTGCTGAAATGCGCGCGGCAATGGATGCGAACTAAGTGAGTCGGACGAAAGACGAGTGGCTCAATTACCTTGAGTCCACTCATCCGGCCGATATCGAAATGGGTCTTGGGCGAGTAACCCAAGTGGCTCAAAACCTCGATTTGTTTAAGCCAGCAGCGACGACCATCGTTGTTGGTGGTACAAACGGCAAGGGCACAACAACCGCCATGCTCGGTCAGCTGCTCGCAGAAAAAGGCTTATCTTCAGCCTGTTACAACTCTCCGCATATTCATCAATACAATGAACGTATTAACCGTCGCGATGCCTCAGGTATTGCTCGCTTAACCTCTGATGAAGAGCTATGCGCTGCGTTTTCGGCCATTGAAAAAGGTCGTGGTGATATTCCACTGACGTATTTTGAATTTGGCACCTTGGCCGCGCTGTGGCAAATAAGGCAATGGCAAGTGGATGTTGCTTTATTAGAAGTGGGGCTGGGTGGACGCTTAGACGCGGTAAATATTGTTGAAACCGATTTGGCCATTGTTACCAGTGTTGGTTTAGATCATCAAGATTGGTTAGGTGATACATTAGATCTAATCGGTTACGAAAAAGCAGGAATTGGCCGTCAAAATAAACCACTTATTTGTGGTCAGCCTAATGTTTCACAAGGCTTTTTGGATCATGCTAAAGCCATTGGTGTCGATTTAATTAAAATAGATCAAGACTACTCAATCAGTGCTATAGACGGTGGCTGGTCCTTAGCATTAGATGCTCATTCTGCCGCAGAAAAACACTTAGAATTACCGCAAGGTCATATTCCGTACTTTAATATCGCATCGGCAATAGCAGGGCTAAACAGCATTGCTTTGCTGCCAGATGACGAAGGCATAAAACGGGCGGTTGAAAATACTCATGTTGCAGGGCGATTAACTCGAATTTCTTGTCGCTTTCAAGAAAAGCGCCTTCACTTTATTCTTGATGTTGCACACAACCCGCAAGCGGCTAATTTTTTAGCAACGCAACTGAAAAAATGCGCGCATGGTATATTGGCCGTATTAGTTGATAAAGACCCAGAAGGGATCGTCTCTGCGCTTTCTGATATCGATCATTGGCACTTAGCTGGATTATCGGGTTATCGAGGCCAATCAGCTGAGCAGCTCAATACTCGCTTATCTCTGTCGTGCCAGCAGAGAATTGCCAGCAGGCACGAAACCGTAGAGCAGGCGATTGAATATTGCTTCGATACCGTAGTCGATGACGAAGAAGTACTCATTATTGGTTCTTTTTTAACGGTCGCCGCAGCGGAGCAGGTTTTACAGAATCACCCAAAAATCGAGGTGGAACATCATGGAAGGTAATCTTAAAGCTCGTGTATTAGGGGCATTCGTCACTATATTAGCGATGGCGCTCATACTGCCGAATATTTTAGAAGAAAAACGCTTATATGACCCACTGCGAACAGAAATACCTCCTAAGCCTGAAACACCTGATTGGGTCGGTGACGTAGAAAAATCTCGTGTACGAATTGAGCTTGATGCATTAGCCAGTGGTGAATTCGAAAAAAATATGACAGCGCCAGAACCCAGAGTCGTTAATGTTGATGACCCCAAACTGCTGCACGACGCTGGCAATTTTGGCAGTTTGGATCAAGCGGGTATTGCGGTAGCTTGGACTTTGCAAGTGGGTGCCTTTGAAGCCAGTAAAAATGCCATTGCCTTTCGCGATAGCTTACGCGAGCAGGGATTTAAAGCTTATATTTTGAAGAACGGGGCAGGTACGCTAGATCGAGTTTATGTTGGCCCCATGATTCAGCGCTCTAAAGCAGAGCAAATAAAAGAAAAATTGCTTAAAGAAATGAACATAAAAGGCATTCGCTTACAGCAATATAAGCCAGAATAATAAATTAGAATAGTAGCGCAGCGCCGATGGCTTTGTTAGAATCCGCGTCTTTCCAGTACAGTCAACAAGTTGAGAAGTACCATGACAAGTATTGACTGGGGCATATTGGCAGTATTAGTTATCTCTGCAGCCCTGAGTTTACGACGTGGTTTTGTTAAAGAAGCCTTATCTTTAGTGAGTTGGATAGCTGCATTCGTTATTGCCCGAATTTTCAGCGGCAACCTCGCCACTCTATTGGTCGATTATATCGACACACCTTCAGCCCGCTGGGTTGTTGCTTTCATCATATTATTTGCCGGTACCGTTGCCATTGGTGCCATGATTAACCATCTTGTTGTAGAAATGATTCGAATTACCGGCTTATCGAGCACCGATCGTATTTTCGGCATGGTATTTGGATTGGTTCGCGGCTTACTCATTCTCGTCGCCATTGTCTATGGTCTGCAATATACCGCAGTACCAAACGACCCGTGGTGGCAAGATTCTACTCTCATGCCACACTTAGAAATACTAGCAGATTGGGCAAGGAAAATTTTGCCTGCCGCTACGGATCATGTGATGTCATACACAAAAAAATTATAGCTGAACTAATAACTTAACTGAGGTTTATTACGCATGTGCGGAATAGTGGGTATAGTTGCAAAGTCCCATGTCAATCAGAGCATCTATGATGCATTGACGATCCTACAGCACCGTGGTCAAGACGCTGCTGGTATCGTAACTTGGCATAAAGATAAGTTATTTTTAAGAAAGGACAATGGCCTAGTAAGCGACGTATTTCGCACACGGCACATGAAGCGCCTCGTCGGAAATATTGGTATTGGACACGTTCGTTACCCAACAGCGGGGAGTTCAAGTTCAGCAGAAGCACAGCCGTTTTATGTAAACTCACCTTATGGCATCACCTTGGCTCATAATGGTAATTTAACAAACGCGGATGAAGTAGCTGAGCACCTTTATAAAGAAGACTTGCGCCACATTAATACAACGTCTGACTCAGAAGTATTGTTAAACGTTTTTGCTCATGAAATGCAGCAGCAAGCAGAATTAATTCCTACTGCAGAAACCATTTTCAAAGCCGTTGCTGGTGTGCATAAACGTGTGCGTGGTGGTTATGCCGTTGTTGCTATGATTAATGGCTTTGGTTTAGTCGCTTTTCGTGACCCACATGGCATTCGTCCTGCGGTTTATGGCGTGCGTGAAACCGCCGCTGGCAAAGAGTATATGGTGGCGTCTGAAAGTGTTGCCTTAGACGGATTGGATTTCAAACTTGAACGTGACATAGCACCAGGTGAGTGCGTTGTTATTACTAAAGAAGGCGAATTCTTCAGCCAGCAATGTGCTGAGAATCCAACGCTTGCGCCGTGTATTTTTGAGCACGTTTATTTTGCTCGCCCAGATTCGATTATGGATGGTATTTCCGTTTATAAAGCACGTTTGAAAATGGGTGAATACTTGGCTGGCAAAATCATGAAAGAACGTCCAGATCATGATATTGACGTCGTTATTCCTATTCCTGATACCAGTCGTACCTCTGCGCTACAGCTAGCAAACCGTTTAGGTGTTAAATACCGCGAAGGCTTCATGAAAAACCGTTATATCGGTCGAACCTTCATCATGCCAGGACAGCAGCAGCGTAAAAAATCGGTTAAGCAAAAGTTAAACGCCATCGATTTAGAATTCTCTGGTAAAAATGTATTGTTGGTTGATGACTCAATCGTTCGCGGTACAACATGCAATCAGATTATTGAAATGGCGCGCGAAGCCGGTGCTAAAAATGTGTATTTTGCATCAGCCGCACCAGAAGTTCGCTATCCGAATGTCTATGGTATCGATATGCCAGCGGTGACAGAGCTGATCGCTCATGACCGTACCGTACCAGAAATCGAAAAAGCCATTGGTGCCGATTGGTTAATCTATCAAGACTTAGAAGACCTTCAACGCTCATGTTTAAACGGTGCTGATACCGATGTTACCGAGTTTGATTGTTCAGTATTCAACTCGAACTACGTAACAGGCGACGTTAATGAAGCGTATTTCGAACGTTTACAAGCCGCCCGAAGCGATGCCTCTAAATCTTCTGAAAACTCAGAAGAAGACGTAGCAATTGATATGCACAACGATCAAGAGTAAATTTAGTTACTGCTTGAAAGTATAAATAAAAGCGGCCAGTTATCTGGCCGTTTTTATTTTTAAAAAATGAATATTTGTAAGGTGTAGAAAAAGATCAGTATGGGTAAATTTTCCGATAGAGATTTTCGTTATCAGTCTGACTTAACAGATGCTGACTTTGAAACTTTAGCCGTTCGTGCAGGGCAAGTGCGCAGTGCTCATGGTGAACATAGCGAAGCTATCTATACCACCAGCAGCTATGTATTCAATTCTGCCGCCGAAGCGGCCGCGCGTTTTGCTGGAGACGAAGCAGGCAATGTTTATTCACGCTATACCAATCCAACGGTTCGAACTTTTGAAGAACGCTTAGCCGCATTAGAAGGTGGCGAAGATTGCGCGGCAACCGCATCCGGTATGGCGGCTATCTATGCCGTGGTAGTTGCCCACTTAAAAGCGGGTGATAGCATCATCGTATCGCGCAACGTATTTGGCAGTACCAATGTATTATTTGAAAAATTTGTCCGTAAGTTCAATATCGATGTCCGCTACGTCGACTTGCTCGACTTATCGGCATGGGAAAGTGCAATTGATCGCACAACTCGCATGCTGTTTTTGGAATCACCCTCAAACCCAATGAGCGAAGTCGCCGACTTAAAAGCACTTGCAGAGCTTGCGCATAAAAACCAAGCGCTTCTTGTGGTCGACAATTGTTTCTGCACACCCGCGTTGCAAAAGCCATTACAGTTTGGCGCTGATTTAGTGGTTCATTCAGCCACCAAATACATTGATGGCCAAGGTCGTTGTTTGGGCGGTGCCGTTGTGGGCAGCAAAGAACTGATTGAGCCTGTGATTGGTGTACTGCGCTCTGCAGGGCCAACCATGAGTCCATTTAATGCCTGGGTCTTTTTGAAAGGCTTAGAAACCTTGTCTTTACGCATGAAAGCGCATAGCGAAAACGCGATGAAATTAGCTCGTTGGTTACAACAGCAGCCACAAATTACTCGTGTGAATTATGCCGGGTTAGAAACTCACCCAAGTCATGAATTAGCGAAAAAACAACAATCCGCTTTTGGTGGCGTATTATCGTTCGAAGTACAAGGTGGGCAAGAAGCTGCTTGGCAGTTGATTGATGGCACCCGCATGATCTCAATTACCGCCAACCTTGGTGATACCAAAACAACCGTTACACATCCTGCATCCACAACGCACAGTCGCCTGAGCATAGAAGACAGAGCAAAAGCAGGCATCAGTGATGGTCTTGTGCGCATAGCGGTAGGGCTTGAATCGATAGAAGATATCCAAAAGGATATTGCTTTGGGCTTAGCTGCGATTGGCTAGCACTCGTCGGCCTAAAGACCGACCTACACAGAATACAATTCTTAATGTAGATCGGGCTTTAGATTGATAAATAAAGAAACACCATTCTTTAATGTAGGTCGGGCTTCAGCCCGACAAAGCACTGCAATTTCGTTCCTTGTGTTTTAAGTGT
>TARA_B110001454_G_scaffold17894_1_pt1 | contig 20588 bp, 17 predicted proteins | sample TARA_B110001454 | Tara Oceans TARA_B110001454 (sample SAMEA4397004) | marine metagenome | biome: Polar Biome; feature: [MES] marine water layer (ENVO:01000295) within the mesopelagic zone...; material: water (ENVO:00002006), including particulate matter (ENVO:01000060) such as...... | reverse complement strand
CAACACCATAACGATTGGTGCCAACACCGATTACCGGTATCGCTTCTCCAGTAGAGGGGATAGCGCGTTTGATGAGTGTGGTGCCCTTTGCACTAAAGCTAGGATTAATTGCCATTAAGGCACCAATCCCAAGGCTGATTTGAGTAAATGTTCTTCTTGAGGTAGCCATATTGTGCATCTCCTTAATTCTGATGTTAACTTTTTAAATTAATAACCCTAGCTTAGCAATAAATTTAATTGCAGAATACCGAACTAATAAAGTAAATATTTTTTATGGGTTAAGGTAAATTATGTCAAAGAAATATGCCGTAAATACTGCCACACAAAAAAACACGCATCTTAATCAATCCTCCTATGAGGAGATGTACCAATATTCCATTGAGGATAATGAGGGATTTTGGGCTGAGCAGGCTCAGCGCATCAGCTGGATACAACCCTTTACTGAAATTAAGGATGTGTCCTTTGCCAGTGATGATGTGCATATCCGATGGTTCGCAGACGGCACTCTGAATGCTTGTTATAACTGCGTGGATCGACATTTACCTGAGAAGAAAGATGACGTGGCAATACTCTGGGAGGGAGATGATCCGAATCGCGATGCAAAAATAACCTATGGAGAATTGCACCAGCAAGTGTCTGTGTTTGCGAATGTATTGAAGTCCTTGGGTGCTAAGCGCGGTGACCGAATCACGTTATACATGCCCATGATTCCAGAGGCGGCGGTGGCAATGTTGGCTTGCGCACGGATTGGCGCAGTGCATAGCGTAGTATTTGGAGGTTTTTCTCCTGAGGCATTGGCCGGAAGAATCAGTGATTGTGCTTCTAATATTGTGATTACCGCTGATGAAGGAGTACGGGGCGCTAAAGCGATCCCTTTGAAAGAGAATGTCGATGCCGCTCGTCAAAATCCGTTGGTCACGACTTTGGAAAAAGTCTTGGTAGTTAAGAACACCGGTGCAAAAATTTCTTGGGATGCTAGTCATGACGTGTGGTTGCATGAAGCGACTGAAAGTGCTGCTGACATTTGTCCTTGCGAAGAAATGGCAGCAGAAGACCCATTATTTATTTTATACACCTCGGGTTCGACTGGGAAACCAAAAGGAGTGCTACACACGACGGGAGGTTACATGGTGTATGCTACTCTCACTCACGAGTATGTGTTTGATTATCATCCGGGTGATATTTTTTGGTGTACCGCCGATGTGGGTTGGGTCACAGGACATACTTATATTGTTTATGGGCCATTGGCTAATGGGGCGATCACTTTGATGTTTGAGGGGATACCTAACTACCCTAGTGCTGCTCGATTTTGGGAGGTGTGTGATAAGCATGCAGTCAATATTTGTTATACGGCACCGACCGCTATTCGAGCGCTTATGCGTGAGGGCGATGAGCCTGTCAAGCAAACCTCGAGGCAATCATTAAGGATACTTGGGAGCGTCGGTGAACCGATTAATCCTGAGGCATGGGAGTGGTATTATCATGTCGTTGGTGAAGGTCGATGCCCGATAGTGGATACTTGGTGGCAGACTGAGACTGGCGGAGCTCTAATCAGCCCATTACCCGGGGTAACCGAACTCAAACCGGGCTCAGCTACAAAGCCTTTATTTGGTATCCAGCCAGCCATTGTGGATACTGAAGGCGAAATTCTTAATGGTGCGGCAGAAGGCAATTTAGTCATTTTGGACAGCTGGCCAGGACAAATGCGAACTGTTTATGGTGATCATGAGCGTTTTGTTGAAACTTACTTCTCTACTTATGAGAATTGTTATATGACGGGTGATGGTGCTCGACGTGACGTAGATGGAGATTACTGGATTACGGGCAGAGTGGATGATGTGTTAAATGTGTCGGGGCATAGGATGGGTTCTGCGGAAGTGGAGAGCGCCTTGGTAGCGCATGCGCAAGTCGCAGAAGCGGCCGTGGTCGGTTATCCACACACTATTAAAGGACAAGGTATTTATGCTTACGTTACTTTAATGCAAGGCGTTGAATCTTCCGAGGAGCTTCGTGAGGAACTCCGTCAATGGGTAAGGAAAGAGATCGGTCCAATTGCAAGTCCGGATCTTTTGCAGTGGGCTCCGGAGTTGCCAAAAACCCGTTCCGGTAAGATTATGCGACGTATTTTGCGCAAAGTGGCGGCAGATGATTATGCGGATTTGGGTGATGTGTCGACTTTAACTGACTCCAGTGTGATAGAGGGTTTAATTCTTAATCGCATGAATCGTGAATGATGCTAGAGATTTATATTGTATTGAGGATTCATTGGTGGCTTTAGTAAAATATATTTGAAAAAATATATGTATAAGTTGAGTATCTGTTTTAAATTTTGGTTAAACTTACTACCTAATACTTTCGTATTTAGTTTTTGAAATGGATAGTTTGAGAAATTATGGCAAAAAAAACATTATATAGAGTTTCTTTTATGAGCCAAGGTCAGGTTTATGAAATCTATGCTAACAGTGTCGAGCAAGGCATGTTATTTGGATTTATTGAAATTGAAGAATTGGTTTTTGGTAAGCGCAGCTCGGTGGTCGTTGACCCCTCAGAAGAGAAGATAAAAACGGAATTTGAGGGTGTGAAACGCACTCATTTGCCGATGCACTCAATCATTCGAATTGATGAGGTCGATAAAGAAGGCACCAGTAAAATCTCACAGCTTGAAGGCGGGAATGTGGCTCAATTTCCAATACCAATGTATACGCCAGGTGGAAACTCTAAGTAACAGTAAATCGTATTTCATGTGCTTAATAAACAGCGAGATGTATTTTGCATAATAGGATGCCAATAGCTTGTCTACAATAGCGACACAATCACACGATAAGGTATCGCATGAAGTGATATGTATCGACGGGCAGCGCGCTCTATCCGATTTTCGCATCAAGAAACTCAACCAAACTCTGCATAATATCGATCCTGATATTACGATTATTGATGTCGCTTACCGTTATTATGCTCAGCTTAGTAGTGTCATCGATGCAGAAAATACAAGCCGTTTGACGGCATTATTACTCTCCAATGAGCCGGTCATAAACCTAACCAGGCAATCCAGACAAGTAACAGTGGTACCTAGAATTGGCACTATTTCGTCTTGGTCAAGCAAGGCCACGGATATTACTCATGCTTGTGGTATAACGATGATTGTGCGCTTGGAGCGTGGCATGTGTTTCGCTTATGAAGCACCCGAGTCAATTTCTATTGATCAAGTTAACGAGATTGAACAGATTTTGCATGACAGAATGACGGAAAGCATACTTTATAAAGACATGGCGCTAGCGTCATTGTTTTCCGAGCATGCACCACAACCATTTACAGAGATTGATTTGATGGTGGAGGGGAAATCCGCTATAGAGCATGCCAATCATCAACTTGGTTTAGCCCTTTCAGATGATGAGATTGATTATCTTTGTGAGCATTATCGGGTGATGGCAAGAAACCCGACCGATGCTGAACTAATGATGTTTGCACAAGCTAATTCAGAGCATTGTCGGCATAAGATTTTTAACGCTGACTGGGTCATCGATGGCGAAGTTCGTTCAGAGAAATTATTTGCCATGATCAAGAGCACCACTGAAGCCAATCCGAGTGGCGTTATTTCTGCTTACACGGATAATGCCGCTGTTATTGAAGGGTTCAAAACTGAGCGACTATTAGCCTCATTACCAAATCGAGAGTACGTTTTATCTCCAGAGCCAATCCACATTGTCATGAAAGTAGAGACGCATAATCATCCCACAGCTATTTCACCTTTTGCTGGGGCAGCGACCGGTTCGGGCGGTGAGATACGTGATGAAGGGGCAACTGGATTAGGAGCAAAACCAAAGGCTGGTTTGACAGGATTCACGGTATCGCATTTAAGAATTCCTGGTTATACGCAGCCTTGGGAGCAAGATTTTGGTCGTTCAGAACGTATGGCCACGCCATTAGAAATTATGACGGACGGTCCATTAGGTGGCGCGGCCTTTAATAATGAGTTTGGTCGACCTAATTTATTGGGCTATTTTCGAACTTATGAGAGTAGTTTGCCTGAATTACCAAAGAATGAAATTCGTGGTTACCACAAACCAATTATGATTGCTGGTGGGGTTGGTAATGTGCGTGAAGAACATGCCTGTAAAATTGATATACCCAGTGATGCCGAGATTATTGTTATTGGTGGGCCGGCAATGTTAATTGGCTTAGGGGGAGGAGCTGCTTCCAGTTTAGCCAGTGGCTCCAGTAGTGAAGATTTGGACTTTGCTTCGGTGCAACGCGGTAATCCAGAGATCGAAAGACGAGCCCAAGAGGTAATCGATCGTTGTACCGCGATGGGACATGATAATCCTATTTTATTGATTCATGATGTTGGCGCTGGCGGTTTATCAAACGCCCTTCCCGAAGCCGTGGATCACAGTAAACATGGTGCTTTGTTAGAATTAAGGGAAGTGGACAATGCAGAACCGGGTATGTCACCGATGGCTATTTGGTGTAATGAGGCACAAGAACGTTATGTCTTGGTTATTGATCCATCACGCCGTGCTGAATTCATTACGATTTGCGAGCGAGAACGCTGCCCTTATTCTCTTGTTGGCCACCTGAATGACAGTGGAAATTTGACGGTGACAGATCGTCATTTTGACAATAATCCCGTGGATATTCCAATGGAAGTATTGCTTGGGAAACCGCCTAAAATGAAACGTGAGGTAACGCGGGTCAGCTATACGACAAAATCATTGGATCTGAATGGATTGCAACTCGAAGACGCTATAGAGCGAGTTCTTCGGTTTCCTGCGGTAGCAGATAAATCCTTTTTAATACATATCGGCGATCGTACCGTGGGTGGTCTCAGTGTCCGTGATCAGTTGATTGGACCATGGCAGATTCCAGTCAGTGATGTGGCTATTACGGCGAGTGGTTTTGAGGGCGTTACCGGTGAAGCCATGGCTATGGGTGAACGATCTCCATTGGCTGTTATTAATGCACCTGCATCAGGCAGAATGGCGGTAGGTGAGGCGATTACCAATATAGCGGCTGCCTCAATCGGTGCTCTGGGGAATATAAAATTATCGGCCAATTGGATGGCCGCAGCCGGTCACCCTGGTGAAGATGCAAAGTTATTTGATACCGTTAAAGCCATTAGCGTTGATTTATGTCGAGATTTGGGTATAGCGATACCGGTTGGTAAAGACTCGCTCTCGATGCAAACGCGATGGCAAGAAGATGATAATGAATATCGGGTGGTTGCTCCAGTATCGTTAATTATCTCTGCCTTCGCACCGGTGAATGCGGTGCGAAATCATTTTACGCCAGACTTAAAACGTATCGACGAGCCGTCGAGACTTTTGTTGCTTGATTTAGGGCAAGGGAAAGAACGATTAGGTGGCTCAGTATTGGCTCAGGTATATAATCTTGTGGGTGGCTTTGCACCCGATATCGATGTCCCCGCTAGTTTGAAATCCTTTTTTGATGTGATACAGATGTTATTAAAGCAGAATCTTGTTCTGGCTTACCATGACCGTTCCGATGGAGGGCTATTAACAACCATTTCGGAAATGATGTTTGCTGGACATCTAGGGGTTTCATTGCGTCTTTCAGGCTCAGCTGAGAAAGTTATTCGCTATTTATTTAATGAAGAGCTCGGTGGCGTGATTCAAGTTGCTGAGAGCCAAATAGCGGCCGTTAAAGACGTATTGGAATCACAACAAATGCATTGGATTGATATCGGTGAAGTGTCTGCTGATGAACAACTGACTGTATATAATGATGATGAAATAATTTATCGATCTGGACGTGTTCAATTACAAAGAATATGGTCTGAAACTTCCTATCATATTCAATCATTGCGAGATAACCCAGATACAGCACTAGAAGAGTATGACCGCATTCTTGATGCGGAGGATCCTGGAATGAACGTTTCATTATCCTTTGACTTATCTGATACAGAGACTGCTTTCAAAATTGGCGCTACAAAACCTAGAGTTGCGATCCTTCGTGAGCAGGGCGTGAACAGCCAATATGAAATGGCGGCGGTATTTATGCGTGCCGGTTTCGAGGCGGTAGATGTGCACATGAGTGATCTCATTAATCAGCAGGATAATCTTAAGCATTACCAAGGTTTGGTTGCTTGTGGTGGATTTTCTTATGGTGATGTTTTGGGTGCAGGTGGTGGTTGGGCTAAATCCATTCTGTATAGCTCCTTATTACGCGATCAATTTGCTGCATTTTTTGCTCGCCAAGATAGTTTTTCGTTAGGAATTTGTAATGGCTGTCAGATGCTATCTCATCTACAAACATTAATTCCCGGTGGACAACATTGGCCTCAATTTAAAACCAATAAATCAGAGCAATTCGAGGCCAGATTCAGTTTGGTGAAAATTATACCAAGCCCATCAATATTTTTGACTGACATGGCGGGTTCACACATACCAATTGCTACCTCTCATGGGGAAGGTCGGGCAGTATTTGCTAGTGAGCATATGCAGCAGCAAGCCCAAGGCGGAGTAGCCTTAAGATACATAGATAATTATGGGAATATTGCACAACGTTATCCTGATAACCCGAACGGTTCTATTGAGGGAATTTGTGGTTTAACCACACCAGATGGTCGTGCGACTATTATCATGCCTCACCCAGAGCGGGTATCACGTACGATACAGAATTCTTGGCACCCAGATCATTGGGGTGATAATGGACCGTGGTTTCGCATGTTTCAAAATGCTCGTCGTTATCTCGATTAGCCTTTAATGTCAGAGACCAGTTCATTGATGTTGTGCAGACCCTCTCTGAGATAGGTTTCTGGAAGTGCTGAACTACATCGAAAGTGTTGATCTAAACCAAAACAACTGCCTGGAACCACTAAGGTGCTCTTTTCATGCACCAAACGATCCACAAAAGCGAGCGAGTCAATCGGAAGATCATAACGTACCACACACATGGCTGAGGCTTGAGGCGGAACAACTTTATAGGTGTCGCCGTGCACCGAAAGCATGTCGGTGAGGGTATCGAAGCCAAAGTTAATTAACTCACGCGCCCGTTGAGTGAGTTTTGGTCTTACTTCTGGATCCAATGCGATATTTGCAAGTTCATTACCGAGCATCGTGGAGCTGATGGTGGTGTATTCATGACGGAGTTGAAATTCTGGAATTAATTCTTCAGGGGCTACAATCCATCCAATTCTAAGGCCAGGCATACCATACGCTTTACTCATACTATTTATCGCTATAACACGATCGTATTGACCCCAAAAAGAACGCGTAGGTTTAGTATCACCTCGTTCTGTGCCAGCATAGACTTCATCTGCCACAATCCAAGCACCTACGCTTGAAGCTGCTTTTATTATGGCATCCATTTCGGCTTGCTCGAGAATATGACCGGTTGGATTATGGGGGTTTATAACGCTGATAATTTTGGTTGAGGCGTTGACTGTTGCCATTAATTGTTCGGTATTTAATGCCCAGTTTTGATTTTCTATCAGCTCTACTGTTTTCAGCGTGATGCCATTATTTAATGCATTACCGGGTAACTGGAGATAGGCCGGTTGTAATGCGACCATTTCATCGCCTGGTTTTAATAAAGTTTCTGCGGTCAGATAATTTGCTTCTGAGGCACCAATGGTTGTCAGAATATTGCTTATTTTAGCATTCGGGTAAAGGGCTGCAATTTTCTCTCTCAGCTCAATTTTGCCGCGAACATTTGGGTAATCCATTTCAATATTGGCTAATTCATTGAGGTCTTTTCCAGCAAGTTCAAGAAAATCACCCAGTTTGAGTGGATGGACGCCACTCTCAGAATAATTATAAGCGACATTTTTTTCATGCTCAGTGAGATAGCTTTCTATTTTGAACTGATGAAACATAACATTACCCTTTTGAGATTAAACCACTAAATTTTGATAATAGCATAGTCATATTGGCCTACAGGCGCTTGTATTTTATCCGCTGTGGTTGAATAGCGTCATTACCCAATCGTTTTTTACGATCTTCTTCGTATTCACTAAAGTTACCATTAAACCAAGTAACTTCACTGTCACCTTCGAAAGCCAGAATATGAGTGGCGATACGATCAAGGAACCATCGATCATGAGAGATAACAATGGCTGAGCCAGGAAATTCTAGTAACGCAATTTCGAGTGCCCGCAACGTTTCGATATCCAAGTCATTGGTAGGCTCATCAAGAAGTAATAAATTACCCCCTGATTTGAGCATTTTGGCTAAATGAACACGGTTTCTCTCGCCACCAGAAAGTAAGCCAATTTTCTTTTGTTGGTCACCACCTCGAAAGTTGAATCGACCTACATAAGCGCGTGAAGGCGTTTCGTATTTGCCTACAGTAATAATATCTTGACCATCTGATATTTCTTCCCAGATAGTTTTGTTATCATCCAGACTGTCTCGAGATTGATCAACGCTAGCGATCTGAACGCTCTCGCCAAGATGAATATTTCCAGCATCGGCAGTTTCGGTGCCGTTTATCATTCTAAATAACGTTGTTTTCCCAGCTCCGTTAGGACCAATAATACCGACAATTCCTCCAGGCGGGATTTGTAAACTGAGTGAATCGATCAGTAATTTCTCCCCAAACGCTTTCTTTAAATCGGTTATTTCTATAACTAAATCACCCAATCGAGGCCCTGGCGGAATAAAAATCTCATTGGTTTCATTACGTGCCTGGTATTTCTCAGAGGTGAGTTCAGCAAACTGTTTGAGACGTGCTTTGGATTTTGCTTGTCTTCCTTTTGGATTTTGGCGAACCCACTCAAGCTCGAGACGCATGGCTTTTTGTTTGGCTTTTTCAGATGCATCTTCTTGGGAAAGACGCGCTTCTTTTTGCTCTAACCAAGATGAGTAATTTCCTTCCCATGGAATACCGTGACCGCGATCCAACTCCAAAATCCACCCAGCCACATTATCCAGAAAGTAACGGTCATGCGTGACAGCAATAACTGTCCCAGAGTATTCCTCAAGAAATCGCTCTAACCAAGCAACGGATTCTGCATCAAGATGATTAGTGGGCTCATCCAATAGAAGCATATCCGGTTCAGATAAAAGTAAACGACAGAGAGCGACACGACGTTTTTCACCACCAGAAAGTTTGCTGACGTCAGCATCCCATGGCGGTAAGCGAAGGGCGTCAGCAGCGATATCTAATTTTCGATCCAGTTCCCAACCACCGCAAGCATCAATAGCATCTTGGAGCTGACCTTGCTCCTCAAGTAATGCGTTCATTTCATCATCGGTTATGGTTTCGCCAAACCGCATGCTGATTTCATCAAATCGAGTTAATAACGATTTTGTTGCGTGAACCCCTGCCTCAACATTACCGCGAACATTCATGGAAGCATCTAATTCTGGCTCTTGCGCGAGGTAACCAATATTGATACCCGGTTGCGGCCTGGCTTCGCCGTCAAAATCTTTATCGAGCCCTGCCATAATCTTTAGCAAGGTAGATTTACCTGAACCATTAAGTCCTAAGACACCAATCTTTGCGCCCGGAAAAAAAGACAAGGAGATGTCACGAATAATAAATTGTTTCGGTGGCACCATTTTTGCCACGCGATTCATGGTATAGATATATTGCGCCATAAATTAACACCGTTATAGATGCGGAAATTCGTTATCATTGCCGCAGGTTAAAACTAAAGAGGGAATTGTGAAGACTAAACCAGTATTTGTCTATAAAGGAGACGCACTGACCAAATATAATTTTGGTCAAGAGCATCCATTTGGGCCGGAGCGTCATGCTGCATTTCACGATAAGCTGGAACGTTTATCCTTGGGCGCTTCATTGCACATTGCCCCTCCCTCACGAGCCACTGTTGATCAGTTGGCTTTGTTTCATACCTCATCTTATATAGATCTCGTATCTCGTGCATCAGAAGACGGTAAAGGATTTCTTGATCATGGCGATACTCCCGCTTTTATAGGAGTATTTGAAGCGGCTTCTGACGTTGTGGGAACAACTCTTGCAGCAATCGATGCCATTATGCATGGGCAAGCACATCGCGCATTTTCTCCAATTGGTGGGTTGCATCATGCCAGACGTGACAAAGCAGGTGGTTTTTGTGTGTTTAACGATTGTGGTGTGGCCATTCATTATTTAAGAGAAAATTATGGTATCCAACGTATTCTTTATGTGGATATTGATGCTCATCATGGCGATGGAGTTTTTTATGATTTTGAAGATGATGCCGAGCTATTATTTGCTGATATTCACCAAGATGGAAATACTTTATATCCCGGTACTGGCGCTTCTAATGAAACGGGAATAGGCGACGCAGTTAACACAAAAATTAATCTTTCTCTTCCGCCCGGTGCGACAGATAATGAGTTTACTGAGGCATGGTCACAAGTTGAGAATTATGTGATGGACAACCCACCGGAGTTTATTATACTGCAATGCGGAGCTGATAGTTTAGCTGGGGATCCAATAACACAACTTATGCTGACTGAAGCCTCACATCGGATGGCGGCTTCATCATTGTGCCAAATGGCGGATCGTTATTGTAAGGGAAGGGTATTGGGTTTGGGTGGAGGCGGATATAATTTGCTTAATATTGCTAAAGCATGGACGCAAGTAATAGAAGCATTTGTAGTTGATCCAAAATCTTGAGTTACGCTTTTTTTATCAGAGGGTTACAATGTATTTTATAGTGCAAAAAGAATTTAATAAGGAGAACTATCAATAATGTTTGCCAAGACTTCATCAATTGAGATATTTGATAGTGAATTGTCTATTGCGATTCAAAATGAGACGCAACGTCAAGAAGAGCATATTGAATTAATCGCATCTGAAAATTACGCCAGTCCGAGGGTTATGGAAGCACAGGGCTCAGTGCTTACCAATAAGTATGCCGAAGGGTATCCTGGTAAGCGTTACTATGGAGGATGTGAGTTTGTTGATGTGGCTGAAGAGTTAGCGATTCAGCGTGCCAAGCAATTATTTGGTGCAGCTTATGCTAATGTCCAACCTCATTCTGGATCACAAGCTAATACAGCGGTCTTTCTTGCCCTTTTAAAAGCTGGTGATACCATTCTTGGTATGAGTCTTTCTGAAGGCGGTCATTTAACTCATGGCGCGTCGGTGAATTTTTCTGGGAAATTATTTAATGCAGTGCAATACGGGGTCGATTCAGAGACTGGTTTAATTGATTATGATCAAGTGGAAGCGCTTGCTAAGGAGCATCAGCCGCGTTTAATTATTGCAGGTTTTTCAGCGCATTCTAGAATTGTCGATTGGCAGCGTTTTCGAGATATTGCAGATGCTGTTGGTGCGTACTTTTTAGTTGATATGGCTCATGTTGCAGGTCTTGTAGCCAGTGGCCATTACCCGAGCCCGGTTAATATTGCTGATGTCGTTACCAGTACTACACATAAAACATTACGCGGTCCAAGAGGTGGAATTATATTAGCAAAGGAGAATGATAAGCTCACTGCTAAATTCAATTCTTTGGTCTTTCCGGGTATTCAAGGCGGTCCATTGATGCATGTCATCGCAGCTAAAGCAGTTGCCTTTTTAGAGGCGTTGGATCCTGAGTTCAAACTTTACCAGGAGCAAGTTATCGCAAATGCAAGGGCGATGGCCGCTACCTTAATGGAACGTGGTTACTCTATTATCTCCGGCGGCACTGATAATCATCTTATTTTGCTCAGTCTGGTCGATAAAGGCATTACTGGGAAAGATGCTGATGCTACCTTGAGTCGCGCCAATATCACTGTTAATAAGAATACGGTGCCTAATGATCCGTGCTCTCCTTTTGTAACTAGCGGACTTCGACTTGGGACGCCCGCAATTACCACACGTGGCTTTGGCATTAAAGAGACACAACAAACCGCACATTGGATAGCAGATATATTGGAGGATCTCGAGGACGAAGCTATGATTGCAAGTGTACGAGATAAAGTAGTGGCCCTCTGTAAGGATTTTCCGGTATATACTGAGTAATAGTTAATAAAAAAAGATGCAATAACCAAAGTAATGAACTGTCCATTTTGTAATCACGAAGAAACTAAAGTCATCGATTCCCGTTTGGCTGGTGAAGGGCGTCAAATTCGAAGACGTAGAGAGTGTTTCGATTGTAATGAACGCTTTACTACATTCGAAGGGGCAGAACTGGTGATGCCAAGATTGATAAAGAGTGACGATCGTCGCGAACCTTTTGATGAAGATAAAATGCGCTCAAGTATGCATCGAGCTCTAGAAAAAAGACCGGTATCTGCTGATTTGTTTGAGCAATCAATTGGTCGAATGGTTCATAAATTGAGAACGATGGGTGAGCGCGAAGTGCCATCAAGATTGATTGGTGAGTTGGTAATGGGTGAGTTACATGGATTGGATGAAGTGGCTTATGTTCGTTTTGCTTCTGTGTATCGAAGTTTTCAGGATGTGACTGAATTTCAAGAAGAAGTTAAGCGCTTACAAAGTAAACCAAAAAAGAAACGCAAACGGACTCAAATGTCTCTCTTGCCTGATGCAGCAGATAAACCAGAGTAAATATTAGTGATTATCAGCTTATGAGTGATTTTACTATAGCGGATCATGAGTATATGACGCTGGCCTTAAAGCTGGCGAAAAAAGGAAAATTTTCATCGCATCCTAATCCTCAAGTCGGTTGCGTCATTGTTTTTAATAACAAGATAATAGGCGAAGGCTGGCACCAAAATAGCGGTGCTCCACATGCCGAAATTAATGCGTTAATGTCAGCAACTCAATCGGTAGTTGGAGCGACAGCTTATGTGACGCTTGAGCCTTGTGCGCATCAAGGCAAAACTGGACCTTGTTGTGAGGCATTAATTAAAGCGGCCGTGAAACGAGTTGTAGTTGCTTGTGAGGATCCTTTTGAGAAGACAGCGGGCAAAGGAATTGCTGCCATGCGTTCAGCTGGAATAGAGGTATCAGTTGGACTGTTTGAGTCTGAGGCGCGTACTTTAAATCGTGGTTTTTTCTCCCGAATAGAGCGTCAAAAACCTTTCGTTTGTTTGAAGGTAGCTGCCAGCATCGACGGTGCAACGGCGATGAATAATGGAGAAAGTCAATGGATCACGGGAGAAGCTGCTCGTGCTGACGTGCAAAAACTAAGAGCCTCGTCAGGTGCCATAATGACCGGTATTGGTACTGTGAAAAGTGATAATCCAGCATTAACAGTTCGTGATCATAATCTAGTTCAGCAACAACCTCTGCGAGTATTATTGGACAGTCAATTGCAAGTTTCACCACAGGCAAAGATTTTTCAGGAAAATGGTTATGTCAGAGTATTTTGTATTAATATCAAGAGGCGAGCCATGCTTGAAGGACCAAATGTCAGTATTGTTCAGACTAAAGATGATAATAATCATGTGGCCTTGCATGAAGTGCTTTATGATCTAGCTCAAGAAGGCATAAATGATTTGTTGGTCGAAGCTGGTCCCATATTATCTGGAAAGATGTTGTCATTAGGTTTAATCGATGAACTTGTTATTTATCAAGCACCCCATATTATGGGTAGTGAAGTAAAACCGATGTTTCAAACATCGGCATGGAAATCTTTGGCGGACAGGCAGCAATTAGCCATAGAAGATATTAGAAAGATTGGCCAAGATTTTAAAATTACCGCTAGACCGGTTGATCAATAGGAAGTTTTAATGTTTACAGGAATAATAAAAGCAATGGGCTCGGTGGATAAAATTTCACCTCAAGGTGGAGATTTTCGAATCACGTTTTGTGCCGATGAGATTGTTTGGCAAGATTTTGAAGTGGGTGAAAGTATCGCAGTAAACGGGGTTTGCTTAACAGCCATCAAATTACATGAAAATGGATTTGACGCGGATGTCTCTGGTGAAACTATGCGAGTGAGTGCATTTAATGGTTTATCAGAAAATACGCCGGTCAATCTAGAGCCTTCTTTGGCTATTGGTGAGAGAATAGGGGGGCATTTTGTTAGTGGTCATGTAGATTGCGTTGGTCAGATCGTTTCTCGAAAGAAAGATGCTCGTTCAATCGCGTTTGAGATCGATTTGCCGGATGCTTATGCGCGTTACATCGCAGCAAAAGGATCAGTATGTATTGATGGTGTGAGTTTGACGGTGAATGGAATTCATAACACAGTGTTTACCGTAAATGTTATTCCGCATACGGCCGATGCAACAGTCATTGGTAATTATTCGATCGGTGATAAGGTTAATATTGAAGTGGATTTGATAGCGCGTTATTTAGAACGTTTGCTTGATCAGCCAAATAATGGCGTAATTACAGAAGAATTTCTTAAGGTAAATGGATATGAGTGAAGTTGTGCAAAATTTAAAAAATACCTTTGCGGATATCGAGGATATTATTGCGGACCTTAAGCAAGGTAAAATGGTAATTATGGTGGATGATGAGAACCGCGAAAATGAAGGTGATCTCATTATGGCTGCTGAAAAAGTTCGCCCTGAAGACATTAATTATATGGCCCGTTATGGACGTGGCTTGATTTGTTTAACTCTCACTAGGGAAAGATGCGCGCAGCTTCGATTGCCATTAATGGTGGAAGAAACTGATCAGCATCATGCCACAAATTTCACTGTTTCAATTGAGGCAACAGAAGGTATAACCACCGGTATTTCAGCACATGATCGCGCCAAAACTGTTCAAGCAGCAGTGGCTAAAAATGCCACCCCTGATCAACTCAGTCAACCGGGTCATATTTTTCCAATCATGGCGCAACCTGGTGGCGTATTAACCAGGGCAGGACACACAGAAGCGGGATGTGATTTAGCCCGTCTTGCTGGTTTTGAACCTGCAGCAACGATCGTAGAGATTTTAAATGAAGATGGCAGTATGGCGCGTCGTCCAGATCTAGAGGAATTTGCCAGAAAACACGATATCAGGATTGGAACAATTGCTGATTTAATTCGTTATCGTCTCGAAAAAGAGCGATTTGTTGAACGAATTGCGAAGAAAGCAGTTATTACGGATTATGGCGATTTTACTTTGTATTGCTATGATGATCAGGTGAGTCAATCGGTTCATGTGGCGTTAGTCAAAGGTGATCTTAGCAAGCATGAGTCTCCGTTGGTGCGTGTTCATATACAAGACACACTTGGTGATATTTTGGGCGTGCAAGCCACGGCATTGGGTTGGCCTGTTACAAATGCTATTCGACGGATCTCAGAAGAGGAGACGGGTATAGTAATAATTCTAAGAGAACAGGAATCCTCTCGTGATCTAATGGATGCTGTTGAGAATTTATCATTGCAGGCTGATGAACTAAATGAAAAACGGATTGATGATGGTCTGCGTACTTATGGCGTAGGTGCTCAGATACTTCGAGATCTTGGGGTTAAGCAAATGCGGGTATTATCTGCGCCCAAGCAGATGTATGCTATATCAGGATTTGATTTAAAAATTACTGAATATGTTGAACAGTAAAATAGCTGATGGATGATAAAATGGAAAATATAAAATCAATTGAAGGTGATTTACATCCCAGAGAAGCTCGCTTTACAATTGTAGCCACTCGATTCAATGAATTTGTAGTTAACGCTCTAATCAAAGGAGCGATATCGTGCCTTGATCGTCATGGTGTCGATAAAAATGCCATTGAAATTATTCGTGTGCCTGGGGCGTTCGAATTACCATTGGCAGTGAGTAAGGTGGCATCATCCAGACGAGCCGACGGCATAGTGGCACTTGGAGCAGTGATAAGGGGAGATACCCCACATTTTGATTTTGTTTCGGGAGAGTGCGCACATGGCCTGGCAGCAGCTCAACGTGATCACTCTGTGCCTATTGGTTTTGGTGTATTAATGGTTGATACATTAGAACAAGCTCTAGAGCGAGCTGGAACTAAAGCTGGAAATAAAGGCGAAGAGGCCACACTCGCGGTTATTGAAATGATTAATTTATTAAGAAAAATAGATTAATTGTGGCGGGTAAAAAAAAGGCCAAATCAAATTTTAGAAAAAGCCGAACTCTAGCGAGGCTTATGATAGTGCAAGCTCTTTATCAGATGCAGCTTGCGGATCATGAGGTCAAAGAATTATTATCACAATGTCGCGAACGCGATGATTATAAAAAGATTGATAAAATTTATTTTACTCAGGCTATTCGAACTATTTATAAGAGCAAAGCTGAATTTTTAGCTGGAATTGAAGTCTATTTAGATCGTTCTATTTCGCAAATAGATCCCATAGAGATGGGAATTTTATTACTGGGGTATTATGAGCTTGAAATGAAACGAGAAATTGATATTGGCGTCATTATCAACGAAGCCGTTAACTTGGCTAAACGCTTTGGCTCATTAGATGGCCATAAATACATTAATGCGGTATTGGATCGGGCAGCTAAGGTGATAAGAGCAGCTTAATAATGATCTCATTATACACTGGAGTCTATTGGTGGATGAATTTGAACTGATTCGTCGATTTTTTTCAAAAGATAATAATGATACCTCTGTGCTTATAGGGGTTGGTGATGATGGTGCGATAATTAGCCCATCACCAGGTCATGATTTAGTCATGTCTGCAGATACCCTTATAGAAAATGTTCATTTTCCTGATTGCTTGCCCGCAGAGGATATTGGTTATCGTTGTGTGGCTGTGAATGTCTCAGATATCGCTGCCATGGGTGCTCGCGCTCGCTGGATGACCCTCGCTTTGACGTTACCCGATGTCGATGAAAAATGGCTACAACAATTTTCTGATGGCTTGTATCATGCGGCACAAGAGTACGATGTTTCATTGATAGGGGGTGATACAACCTCTGCTCAGCAAATATCATTAACCATTAGTATCACTGGTGAGGTATTACCGGATCAAGCGATTACTAGAAGTCAGGCTCGTAGAGATGATTTAATATTTGTTACCGGCAATCTTGGCGATGCAGCTGCTGGTCTGGATTTATTGGTTAATTCTGCTGCTTCGAGCAAGACAGAAGAATTTCTTATACAACGCTTTTCTAGACCGTCTGCCAGGTTCGAAATAGGTCAGGCATTATGTGGTATTGCCACAGCTGCTATTGATATTTCTGATGGCTTGTACGCAGATACAAAAAAATTACTTATGGCTAGTGAGCTTGGTGGACACTTATATATTGATCGCCTTCCAATTTCGATGGAATTGAAAAAAATCTTCAATCAAGAGCAAAGACTTAAGTTCGCATTGAGTGGTGGTGATGATTATGAGTTATTATTTACAGCGCCAGCAATGAAATTGAATGAGATACGTAAAATTGCCCATATCTATAATATTCCAATCACTGAGATTGGTGAGGTACGCAATCAATCCGAGTTAAATTGTTCTTTAAATGATAAGTTAATTAATTACGATGATAGTGGTTACCTGCATTTCAATGGATGACATGAATGACTGATAATAAAATTAAACCAAAAATGACCAATCCCATTCACTTCATGGCATTTTGTGGCGGCACAGGACTAATTCCTTTTGCGCCTGGAACTTTTGGTTCATTGATGGGAGTTTTATTATTTTCATGGACGATTTCAATAAATCAATTTAATTCTTTTTCAATGCAATTAATTATTGCTATCGGCCTATTGATCGCAGGTTTTTGGATATGTGATGCCAGTTCCAAAGCTTTGAAAACGCATGATCATCCAGGAATTGTTTGGGATGAAATGGCCGCTATGTATGCTATTTTAATCTTTCAGCCAATGACCCTTAAGGATTGGGTAATGGCTTTTATCCTATTTCGAATATTCGATATCTGGAAGCCTTGGCCGATAGGTTTTCTTGATAAGAAGGTAACAGGTGGAATTGGGATTATGCTGGATGATATTGTAGCGGGTGTAGCTACTATTTTTGCCTGTATGTTATTGCGTCCTTATTTCTAATCCCCATTAGTCTTATCATTAAATGAAGTAAGAGTATCCTCGCCATTATTTTCGAGTAATATTTCCACTTTTTGCTCAGCATCTTTTAATATATTTTGACAAGTTCGCGTAAGCTTAATGCCTTGTTCAAATTTTTTCATAGCATCCTCAAGAGATAATTCACCCCCTTCAAGTTCAGCAACTAATGCCTCAAGATCTGCAAGAGATTTCTCTAAATTGATATTTTTTTTGTCCGTCATATAGCTCAGCTTTGTATTAATGTATTGAAGAATTTTGCATTGATCGTGTGCGTATAATTCATGTTACCTCAGTTAGTCTATGATGCAATGTGTTACAGTTCAAGTGAACCTATTATCTTGACAAAAAAGTCACTTATACCTATCATCTTTTAAGTATTTTAGACTGAATCTAAGTGATATAATTTATACATATAGGATCAATGAAATCCACTATCTATCGTTAAACAATATTAACAATAACTCAATATTATTGGGTATTTTTATACTTATAACGCGTTAAATCTTTATATTAAACAACGAATAAGGAAAATTAATGAGCAGTAAAGAAGAGGGGAAATGCCCAGTTATGCACGGTGCTTTGGCCACTAATAATACTAATGGTACATCCAATCGTGAGTGGTGGCCTAATCAATTAAATCTTAGTATTCTTCATCAGCATGATCAAAAATCCAATCCAATGGATAAGGGCTTTGATTATCAAGAAGAATTTAAGAAATTAGATTACGCAGCACTTAAAAATGATTTGCATGATCTCATGACTGATTCACAAAGCTGGTGGCCTGCCGATTATGGCCATTATGGCCCTTTCTTTATTCGGATGACATGGCATGCAGCGGGTACTTATAGAACGGGTGATGGACGTGGCGGCGGCGGGACTGGTGCGCAGCGTTTTGCGCCATTAAATAGCTGGCCTGATAATGGAAATTTAGACAAAGCACGTCGTTTGCTTTGGCCGATTAAACAAAAATATGGAAATAAAATCAGCTGGGCTGATTTATTGATTTTGACAGGTAATGTTGCGATTGAGTCCATGGGTGGAAAAACTTTCGGTTTTGGTGGAGGGCGTGAGGATATATGGGCGCCAGAAGAGGATATCTATTGGGGTTTTGAAAAAGAATGGCTCGACAATAAACGTTATTCAGGCGAACGTGATCTGGAAAATCCTCTTGCTGCGGTTCAAATGGGTTTAATTTATGTTAATCCCGAAGGCCCGGATGGGAATCCTGATCCTCTTGCTAGTGGCGTTGATATCCGAGAAACATTCGCTCGTATGGCCATGAATGATGAAGAGACGGTTGCATTGGTGGCTGGTGGTCATACATTCGGCAAAGCTCATGGTGCAGGGGATGCTGATTTAGTAGAAGTTGAGCCAGAAGGCGCACCTATTGAGCAAATGGGACTTGGTTGGAAGAGTGGGCATGCATCAGGCCAAGGAAGTGATACGATTACGAGTGGTTTTGAAGGTGCTTGGACGGCGAATCCAACGCAATGGGACAATGGTTATTTTGATCTTCTATTTGGTTACGAATGGGAATTAGTCAAAAGTCCAGCAGGTGCACATCAATGGCACCCAGTAAATCCAAAAGACAGTGATCTTGCTCCGGATGCTGAGGATGCATCGAAACATGTTACTACATTTATGACAACAGCTGATATGGCAATGCGAGAAGACCCAGTATATCGAGAAATCTCAATGCGTTTCCATAAGAACCCAGACGAATTGGTTGACGCATTTGCTCGCGCTTGGTTTAAATTGCTTCACCGCGACATGGGACCAATACATCGATATCTAGGTCCAGAAGTTCCAGAAGAAGAGCTAATCTGGCAGGATCCTGTGCCAGCAGGAAACTCTAATTATGATATTGATGCTGTTAAATCTAAAATCAATGATAGTGGTTTAACATCACAAGAAATGATTGAAACTGCTTGGGCTAGTGCTGCGACTTATCGTGGTTCAGATATGCGAGGTGGAGCAAATGGGGCTCGAATTCGGCTAGCCCCACAAAAAGATTGGGAAGTAAATAAACCAGGGCAGCTCTCACGTGTACTGGAAATATTACAGGGAATATCAACTGAAATGAATGTTTCAGTCGCTGATGCGATTGTTCTTGCTGGTAATGTAGGTATTGAGCAAGCCTCTGGTTTAAGCGTTCCGTTTGCACCTGGTCGTGGTGATGCATCTCAAGAAAAAACAGACATAGAATCATTTGATGTGTTGGAACCAGTTGCCGATGGTTTTAGAAACTACCAAAAGACTGACTATACCGTTAGTCCTGAAGAAATGTTATTGGATAAAGCTCAGTTACTTGGATTAACAGCTGCAGAGATGACCGTTCTTGTGGGTGGGATGAGAGCTCTAGGGATCAGTGATAATGGCCATGGTATTTTGACCAACACACCGGGGACCTTAACGAATGACTTCTTCGTAAACTTACTTGATATGAGTGTTGCTTGGAAAGCATCGGGTAATAATTCTTATCAAGGAACAGATAGATCTTCAGGAGAGAAGCTTAAAACAGCATCAAGAGTAGACTTGGTCTTTGGCTCTAACTCTCAACTACGAGCTATTTGTGAGGTCTATGCTGCAAGTGATTCAAAAGAAAAATTCCAGAATGATTTTGTAGCTGCATGGAATAAAGTGATGAATCTGGATCGGTTTGATGCTTCTTGATTGAAATGCTTTCCATTTAAAGTTTTATTTCAAAATAAATATCAACCATTGGTTGTGGATTAACTTTGTAAGATTTGCTAGTACTAGATAGTGATCTTTGAGTCCTTATTTTTTT
>TARA_B110001454_G_scaffold25210_1_pt1 | contig 20733 bp, 18 predicted proteins | sample TARA_B110001454 | Tara Oceans TARA_B110001454 (sample SAMEA4397004) | marine metagenome | biome: Polar Biome; feature: [MES] marine water layer (ENVO:01000295) within the mesopelagic zone...; material: water (ENVO:00002006), including particulate matter (ENVO:01000060) such as...... | reverse complement strand
CCAGAAAAGTTTCTATGGCGTAACTGGGCAGCCGATAGCCAAGGCATTACAGGCGATGAGCTATTAGACTTTGTGAATAACGACTTAATAGTAGAACTTAAAAATCTCGTCGCGCCGATTAAACAAAACCCGCGTGGATTTGTAGTAAAAGAAGCCTTTAGCGATGCTTTCAACTACATGAAAAACGGCACACTACTACGCCAAGTCATCAACAAGCTAAACGAAATCGATTTTACCAACTCGCAAGAACGTCACTTGTTTGGTGATCTGTACGAGCAAATTTTAAAAGACCTACAAAGCGCAGGTAATTCAGGTGAGTTCTACACCCCTCGCGCAGTCACCCGCTTTATCGTAAAAATGATCAACCCAAAGCTAGGCGAAACCGTATTTGACCCAGCCTGCGGTACGGGCGGGTTTTTAGCCTGCACGGTAGACACCTTGCGCGACCAGGTAAAAGACTCAGCTGGCCACCAGCAACTACAAAACTCAGTACGCGGTGTAGAGAAGAAACAACTCCCTCACCTGCTTTGCACCACCAACATGTTATTACACGGCATTGAAGTGCCTAAAAACATTCGTCACGGTAATACCCTAAACAAACCGCTTTCCAGCCTCGACGATGACGACATGGTTGATGTCGTCGTGTCTAACCCACCGTTTGGTGGCACCGAAGAAGACGGCATTGAAAAGAACTTCCCGTCGGAATATCAAACTCGCGAAACCGCCGATTTGTTTTTGCAGTACATCATCGAAGTGCTTAAAAAAGAAGGACGCGCAGCCGTAGTACTACCCGACGGCACCTTGTTTGGCGAAGGCGTAAAAACCAAAATCAAAAAACTGCTATTAGACGAATGCAATTTACATACATTAGTGCGCTTACCTAATTCAGTATTCGCCCCTTACACCAGTATTAAAACCAACATACTGTTCTTTGAAAAAGGCGAGCCCACAAAAGATGTTTGGTATTACGAAGTACCTTTACCCGAAGGTGTAAAAGCCTTTAACAAAACCAAACCCATGAAGCTAACAGACTTTGACGCCTGCGCAGATTGGTGGGGTGAAGGAAAGGCAGTCGATGCAAAAACCAAACGCAAGAACCGCCAAGAAAACGAGTTCGCTTGGAAAGTCAGCATAGACGACATTATTGCCCGCAACTACAACCTAGATATTAAAAACCCACACGTGGGTGAAGTCATCAGCCACGACCCAGAAGAACTATTAGCCGACTACGCAAAGCAACAAGCCGACATACAAGCACTGCGCGACCAGCTAAAAGGCATACTGTCACAAGCACTAGCCGCTAACAGCGACAAAGGTGCTAAGTAATGGCTGCATCAAACCCACCTGCCGAACAACTGATTACAGAAAACATAGATATTTGGACATCGGCCATTAAAAAACGCGGTTCACAAGGCCGTGGTAGTAATAAAAAGTTTGAGCTACATGGCATTAAAAAACTGCGTGAGCTGATTTTAGAATTAGCCGTGCGTGGGTTATTAGTGCCACAAGACCCGAATGATGAACCGGCTTCTGTTTCGCTAGAAAAAATTGCGGCAGAGAAAGAGCAGTTGATAAAAGATGGAAAGATTAAAAAGCAAAAAGCTTTGCCTGAGATTAGTGAAGATGAAAAGCCTTTTGAACTGCCGAAAGGCTGGGCGTGGGCTCGTCTAGGCACGTTGTTTAATTCAATTATGAGTGGCGGCACACCTAGCAAGAGAGAGAGTTCTTACTGGGGAGGACAGATTCCTTGGGCTAGTGTGAAAGACCTTGGGTCGTCAAGGTACATATCTAATACGCAAGACTATATTACTGAAGAAGGCTTGCTAGCTGGAAGCAAGTTAAGTGATGCAGGGGATATATTAATTTGCACTAGAATGGGGCTGGGGAAAATAGCAATCACAACAGCCCCCATTGCAATTAACCAAGACCTTAAAGCCGTAAAGCTTTCAAACAAGGTAAGCGTTGAGTATTTTTTAAATACTTACTCCACCCTAAAAATTAAAGGTACTGGGACAACAGTTGCAGGAATCAAACAAGAAGAATTATTAAATTACGTGATCGGCCTACCAAGCGAACTTGAACAACCTCGCATCGTCGCCAAAGTCGACGAGCTAATGGCTTTGTGTGACCAGCTAGAACAACAAACTGAATCAAGTCTCTCTGCACACCAGACCCTAGTAGAAACCCTACTTAATACACTATTAAACGCAGACCAAAACAGCTTTGACCCAGCATGGAAACGCATAGCACAACACTTCGACGTACTGTTCACCACAGAACACAGCATCGACCAGCTAAAGCAAACCATCCTACAACTGGCGGTCATGGGTAAGCTAGTACCACAAGACCCGAGTGATGAACCCGCAAGCGTACTACTAGAAAAAATCGCCGCTGAAAAAGAGCAGCTGATAAAAGATAAGGTAATTAAAAAGCAAAAGCCACTGCCACCGATTAGCGAAGATGAAAAACCGTTTGAACTGCCGAAGGGATGGGAGTGGTGCCGATTAGATGAGTTGTCTTTAAACTCCGAAGCGGGATGGAGCCCAAAATGTAATGGGCATGCCAGAGAGAATAACAAATGGGGCGTGCTTAAAGTTAGCGCTGTTTCTTGGGGAGAATACCGCCCTGAGGAAAACAAAGAACTACCTGACAATCTAGAGCCTAGAGAGCAGTACGAGGTTCACGAGGGGGATTTTTTAATTTCACGAGCCAATACTTCTGAACTTGTAGCGAGAGCAGTCGTTGTACCAAAAAACCCACCAAACAAACTAATGATGAGCGATAAAATAATTAGATTTGTTTTTTCTGATTCAGTTGAAAGTGAATATATTAATTTAGTAAACGCTAGCCAAGTAGCGCGTAATTATTATGCTGCTGTCTCTGGCGGAACAAGTAGCTCAATGAGAAATGTTACTAGAGAGCAAATACGTAATCTCGTTATTGCATTACCACCATTAAAAGAGTCTAAAAGAATATTCAACCAATATTCTTCTGTTTTAGATTTATGTAACGCTTTAAAAAATAATATTCGTAAATCAAAGAATACCCAACTCCACCTAGCCGATGCCATGGCCGAACAAGCCCTGAACTCATAAGGTAATGTTATGCCCAACCCTAAGCCTTGGCTAAGTTTTGAAGATCAACTCACTCAATTAAAAGATCGAGGACTAGCCATTACCAATGACGCCAAGGCTTTAGAGTACTTAGGGCGCGTTGGTTATTATCGCTTGAGCGGTTATTGGTATTCATTCAGACAACGTAGCAACTTATGTTGTCCTCTGCCTTCGACGGTGGTTGGAAAGTATAAAAAAGGCAAAACAGATCGCATTATTTTGGACGATTTTAAAGCAGGTGCTAGTTTCGAAAAAGCGATTGACCTGTATGTGTTTGATAAAAAATTACGTTTATTAGTATTAGACGCTATTGAACGAATTGAAGTCGCATTAAGAGTTGATATATCACATTTATTAGGCCGCACAGAAGCCTGCGCTTATTATAAAGCCAATGCATTTCACAGTACGTTTTCTGAAGATATTGACCCTAAAACTGGTATTACCAAACATCATGATTGGCTATCACGGCAAGCCAAACTGATTAACCGCTCTAAAGAAGGCTTTATCAAGCACAACAAAGACAAATACGGCCTTCCTATTCCTATTTGGGTTGCGTGTGAGGTTTGGGATTTTGGAACCTTGTCGAACCTTTATGGCGGGCTGAAGGAAGCTGATCAAGATGAGATATCAACAAAGTACGGAATAGCCAATGGTCGTGTTTTTGCCACCTGGTTAAGATGTCTTAATTATTTAAGAAATGTAAGCGCCCACCATAGTCGATTATGGAATCGCAACATGTCGGTTCAGCCTAAAAAACCCAACACGGGTGAAGCGCCAACGTTTGCAGCGGCTTGGGATGATAATCATGTACAAGCTAGAACCTTCTTATTACTGTGCATAGCGCAGCATCTGTTAAACCGCATCAATCCAACCTCTAGTTGGTGGGCTCGCGTTAAAGAGCATTTACACACATTTCCTGATATTGAGAGCCTAGAATTGAATCTGAAAGGAATGGGAGTTATTGAGGGATGGCACGAATGGGAGTTTGATTCATAACTGACAGGCAATAAAAAACCCCTAAGCAACTTAATTCCGAAGAACTAAGCCGATAGGGGCCCTGTTGCTGTCAAATATATAACAAATGACGGATTCGTCAAGTTAAAATGCTATAAATACTTATATTAGAACTGTCTTATGTGCTTTAAATACTAGATTCAAGAAGAGAATCAACTACATGCAACCCGCCACAATTAAACTATTCCTAACAGACGGCAAACCCGCTGGCATTCGCACTGCGGAAATATCCAACTGGACAGGCAAAGCCATTGCAGGGCCTCATTCTGAATTAACCAAGCTCTTACAGCGTGAAGAACTGCTTAGCCCCGGGATTTACTTTCTCACCGGAGTCGATGCCGAAACGGATATGCCCACGCTTTATATTGGTGAAGCTGAATCAGTAGTTAAGCGTCTAAAACAGCACGATAAGCGTGAATGGAACCAAGTCGCTGCGTTTGTGAGCAAAGATGAAAACCTAACTAAAGCCCACATACGTTATTTGGAAGGTGCGCTTATAGTACGGGCTAATCATTCTAATGTGGTTCAGGTATTAAATAATGCCAGTAGTGGTGCCAAGCTACCTGAATCTGATCAGGCAGAGATGGATGTCTTTTTAGAAAAGGTATTACAACTACTGCCCCTGCTTTCTCTAGGCAATGCTGTCGACGCGTTTAAGATAATCGAGAGCAATGATGACCCTTTAAATATAAATAACTCAGAGAGCGTTTTAACCTGCTCTATTAAAGGCTTTACCGCTAAAGGCAAGCGCACCGCTAATGGCTTTGTGGTTTTTAACGGCTCGCAAGCCGTTGCCATAGACAGAGCGTCTTCTAATCGTATTAAGAAAAAACGTGAGCAGTATTTAAAAGATGGCTTATTGGTATTGAATGACGATCATTTAGTTTTTACACAAGACTATGAATTCTCTAGCCCTAGCGCCGCCGCTGGTATTATTCGTGGTGGTTCTTCTAACGGTTTAATAAACTGGAAGAATAAGAACGGAGTGGCTTTAAAGGATTTGGAATAACGTGCTGTTAGTTTAATTTTAGAAGAGGCTAAACGAAAAAGGCTGATCGAATGACCAGCCTTAAAACTTGCAGCTTTGAAGATAGGGAGAAAAGAACGCTAAGCGACGTCTTTAGCTTCAATCGATGGAATACCATCAACAAGGTTAAGCTCAAAGTTATAGCCACAGATCGCCAAAAACTCATACAGTGAATCTAGGCTGAATTTAGAGACTTGCCCGTTAGTAAGATTACTGACTCTTGGCTGTGTAATTTTCAGCTGTTTAGCCGCTTCAACTTGATTCCAGCCTTTAGACGTAATTAACCCGCGAATAACAATCATCATTTGGGCTTTAAGCTCTAATAGCTTGGCCTCTTCTGGCGTTTTTGCTGAAGATTCCCAAACATTTGATGCTCTAGTAAACATATTGCTACCTCTCTCTTAACAATATACCAGACGGACAATGCCGTCCTATACAGTACACAGTATATCAATACTTGTATAATATATACAATTTTGTATATATTTTGTCATTATTTAGACTGTCTAGCCTCTTCATCAAGATAAGCTTTAACCTCTTTAAGGCGTTTCTCAACGAGATCCATATCTGGCTTTGATTTTTTCTCTGTCTTCTTCTTAAAGCTGTGTAAAACGATAATGTCATCGCCCAGCTCAGCGACATAAACGACTCGATAGCTATCTCGGTGCTTAATGGTCAACTGATAAGAACCCTCAAGTTTTGAGCCTTTCAAAGGTTTATCTGTTAATTTTCCTGCATTAACCCAGTCAGCAAGGTCACTAAAACAACTGCTCTTTGAGCCTTGAAGAGCCTGTAAATTAGTATTCACCATTTCACGGACATCTTGAGGCCAGCCATCTATCTGCGACTGAGTTTTCCCCATGTAGCATACGTCACGTTTACTCACTAAAACCCCACTCCAAAATTAATACTGGCAAATCAGCACCTGCCAAATGACTATCTTATTTATGAACGCTCATATATTAAAGTAAGTATCCGCTAAAAATATAAGCACACTGAATACCTACTCACTTTTGATTAATATATTGCAAGCAAACCGCAGCGGCGGTGGTTCTATTCTCTACGGCTAATTAGAAAGGCCAAACTCGTACTGCTAAAATTCTAAGCCTCTATGCGAAGAGTATGAGTACTCGGGATATTACCGAAGCTTTTCAAGAAATGTACGGTACAGATATTTCGTCAGGATAAACGTGTCATCAATGAAGCTATATATCTGGTTTTAGGTATTAACATTGAGGTTCATAAAGAATTATTGGGAATATGGATATCAGAAAAGTATACCGCAGACGGAAGCAAAATGTTTCCGTCGATGCGGCCATGGATGATTAGTTATTGATTTAAATCCCCCTCTTCTGAAGGCTTCCCTTCTCGCTTATTCTGCATGGTTTTAATTAATTCTTCTTCAATTTTCATGAACAAATTAAAAAAATGTTCGTCGAAACCCATATCATCTCCTTCGTTACGCCAGCTATGAAATAAGGTATCAAAGTGCTTATTTTCAAAGCGTGTAAATTCTTGCTTAAGTTGCTCTACCTTGTCGGCATTCGTTCCCAAAAGTTTTAATGCTTCACCCCCTAGCGTCAGTGCCGAGTTATAAACTTCGCTAATCACATAATCAGCCCCAGCTTCTTTTAACTCAAACAGTTGCCCTCGGTCATATGCTCGCGCTAATATTTTCACATGGCTATGTGTAAGCTTTATATGCTTTACCATGTCAATCGCGCGCACACTGTCATCAATAGCGACAACCATTAATTTTGCATTTTCTATGCCTGCGGTATGCAGTAAATCTGGCCGCGATGCATCGCCGTAAAAACTTTTAACATTCACTTTACGCATTCGATCGATTTGACTAATTTTATAATCAAGCACAACGGTTGGTATATTATTAGCAATGAGCAAACGATTGACGACCTGACCAAATCGGCCAATACCCGCAATAATCACTTTACCTTCTTCATCTATATCATCTGCGTCACGATCTGGACCTTTTTGTGTAAACCGTGGCAAGATAACCTTATCAAAAATGATGAATAACATAGGCGTAAGGAACATAGACAACGCAACAACGATGGATAGCATCTGAGCCAATTTTTCTGGCAAGATATGTTGTGAAATTGCATAGCTAAGTAATACAAGACCAAACTCCCCTGCTTGAGCAAGACTTAAGAAAAATAACCAACGGTCACTGCCCTGTATTTTAAAGAGTACGGCTAATACAAGTAGTATCAGTGCTTTTAGCACCATCAAACCCAAAGCCAGTCCAACAATCGTTACGAGGTTGTCATTAAGAAGGGTGAGATTAATATCAGCGCCTACAGTGATAAAAAATAGACCAAGCAATAAACCTTTGAATGGTTCGATATCTGCTTCTAATTCGTGGCGGAATTCACTACTGGCCAAAACGACCCCCGCTAAAAAAGTACCCAGTGCAGGGGAAAGTCCTACTAAACTCATTAATGCCGCAATCCCGATAACAAGCATTAAAGCGGTAGCCGTAAATACTTCTGGTAATCCTGTTGTGGCAACATAGCGAAATAGTGGGCGACTAAGATAATGACCGCCAATCACCAAGCCAATAATAGATGCCAAGATAACAATGGCGGCCGCCCAGGCAGGTAACCCAGCCACTAAGCTTAATTCTTCATGTTGTGCTGCATTATTAACAAGATTAGCTGCGGCTGTCTGTAATTCTGGTATCGCTAATAAAGGCAATAACGCCAAGATAGGAATAACAGCAATATCTTGAAACAGTAATACGGAAAATGCACTGCGCCCGCCTTCCGTTTTAGTCAAGCCTTTCTCATTAAACGTTTGCAGCACCAGTGCGGTGGATGACAAAGAAAAAATCAAGCCAATGGCTAGCGCTATTGTCCAGCTTTGCCCTAGTAGTAACGCGATCCCAAAAATAATCAGGGTAGTTAGTAATAGTTGTAATCCTCCTAGGCCTAATAGGCGATTGCGTAATTTCCATAATGCAGAAGGTTCAAGCTCTAACCCGACCAAGAACAACATCATTACTACGCCAAACTCGGCAAAATGCTGAATCGTTGAAGCCTCTTGCCCGACCAAGCCCATAACAGGCCCGATAATCACTCCCGCAATGAGATACCCTAATACCGACCCTAAACCAAAACGCTTAGCCAGCGGTACCATGACCACCGCCGCACAAAGATAAATAAATGCCTGTACAAATAAACCTGTCATACAAATTCTGACTCCCGCATGCTTATGAAGATTATTGTTAATAAGATAAAAATATTGTGTGGTAGAGCGCTACAATTATCAAGTTACGACTCAATTGTACGCTTGGCTGGCTTATATATGAAAATTCGAATATATTGGTTTTATAATTAGTTGCCCCAGACCTAAATATCACGTTGGAGAAGCTTTATGTTTATCATTTTCACCCAACTCGCCGATTGGCTAACCTACTCGGTCATGGGCTTGTCGCCTGATTCAAAGCTTGCCGATGCGGTGCATTTCTTTATTGAAGACGTCACTAAAATCTATGCTTTATTGATGATAATGATCTACTTCATTGCACTTTTAAGAGCTTCATTGAATGTAGAGCGCGTGCGCGATTATTTAGCAGGTAAAAATCGTGGCATAGGCTATTTACTGGGTTCCAGCTTTGGCGCGATCACTCCCTTTTGTTCGTGCTCCAGTATTCCAGTATTTCTAGGGTTTACCTCTGCGGGCATTCCCGTAGGCATAACCATGTCTTTTCTTCTTACCTCGCCGCTAATAAATGAGGTCGCGGTTTTATTATTGATGAGCTTACTCGGCTGGAAATTCACCCTGCTTTATATTGTCGTGGGAATGACCGTAGGCATTTTAGGCGGCATGTTTTTAGATGCAATCAAAGCTGAGCGTTGGCTGCAATCTTTCGCTGCGAAAGCACTCGAAAATGGTCAAAAAAACCAATCGGCCACTAACAATATGTCATCAGAAGACTCTCAAATACACAGCCCAATCAACAGTCAGGCGCTTAGCTTTTCCGAACGCCATCGCTTTGCCAAAGATGAGACATTAGAAATTTTTGGCCGCGTTTGGAAGTGGGTCATCATTGGTGTTGGCCTAGGTGCTGCACTGCACGGTTTTGTGCCCGATGGTTGGATTGAACAATATCTTGGTGATGGCCAGTGGTGGTCGGTTCCTGCTGCGGTTATTCTAGGAATACCGCTGTATTCAAATGCGACGGGGGTTATTCCGATTATGGAAAGCCTGATCAATAATGGTTTACCTGTCGGCACGACTCTGGCGTTTTGTATGAGTACCGTAGCCGCAAGTTTTCCTGAATTTATCCTATTAAAACAAGTCATGCAGTGGCGTCTATTGGCCATTGTATTTTTCATGCTATTAATTTCATTCACTCTAATTGGGTGGGTATTCAATGCGTTTTCTTCTTTCTTATAAGTAAGGTGATTTATGAAACAGATAAAAGTATTAGGCAGTGGCTGCAAAAAGTGCACTAAAACAGCTGAAGCTATTGAAAGAATTGCTCTTGAGAAAGGAGTGGAAGTGAATGTTACGAAAGAGACCGATGTGCAAGTGATTATGTCTTATAACGTTATGAGTACACCTGCCGTTGTGATTGATGAGAAGCTTGTTCATTCTGGCTCGATGCCCCATACCGATCAAATTATAGAGTGGCTTTCACAATAACTTAACCATCCACGGGTTTAATGTTCAGCATTAAATAACATGATTTAACTTGAGGTTTTTATGACAATTAAAGTAGGCATTAATGGTTTTGGTCGCATGGGTCGTTTGTCTTTTCGTGCAGCATTTGACTGGCCTGAAATAGAATTTGTGCAAATTAATGATGTTGCTGGTGATGCCGCGACTCTTGCCCATCTTATTACGTTCGATTCTATTCATGGCCGCTGGCAGCATGAAGCGTCTAGTGAAGTGACGGATGATGACGCCTATATGGTTATCAACGGCCAACGAATTCGCTGCACACAGAATAAAGCAATCGCGGATACCGACTGGTCAGACTGCGATGTGGTTATTGAAGCCAGTGGTAAAATGAATTCTAAAGCCCTGCTACAAGCCTATCTTGATCAAGGCGTAAAGCGTGTTGTGGTAACGGCTCCTGTGAAAGAAGACGGTGTTTTGAACGTCGTTATGGGGGTTAACGAAAAGTTGTATGATAAAACCAAGCATTCAATCGTCACCGCTGCATCCTGTACTACCAACTGCCTTGCCCCTGTCGTAAAAGTGATTCATGAGAAATTTGGCATTAAGCATGGCTCGATGACGACGATTCATAGTATTACCAATACTCAAACTATTTTAGATGCGCCCCATAAAGATTTACGTCGTGCCCGTTCTTGCGGCGCAAGCTTAATTCCTACCACAACGGGTTCTGCGACGGCGATTACGCATATTTTTCCAGAGTTAAAAGGCAAGTTAAACGGCCATGCGGTTCGTGTCCCTCTGTCTAATGCCTCTCTAACAGATTGTGTTTTTGAATTAGAGTGCTCTACAACCGCTGAGGAAGTGAATGGATTATTTAAAGACGCGTCTGAAAATGAACTGAAAGATATCTTGGGCTATGAAGAGCGCCCTTTGGTATCGATTGATTATAAAACCGATCCTCGTTCGACCATTATTGATGCGCTTTCTACTATGGTGGTTAATGGCACGCAATTAAAAATTTATGCTTGGTATGATAACGAATGGGGTTATGCAAACCGAGCGGCTGAACTCATGCGTATGGTAGCGTTGGCTGATTTAGATTAAATCTACGTGCTATTAAATATCAAAATTAGGATTAAAAAATGAATTGGCTTGCGCAGCTATCACCTGATATTCGTCAGTACATGATAGTGACTGGAAATTACTGGGCATTCACTCTGACTGACGGCGCGTTAAGAATGCTGGTCGTCTTATATTTCCATGGCTTAGGTTATAGCCCGCTGGACGTTGCCATGCTATTCATTTTTTATGAAGTTTTTGGGGTTATTACTAATTTAATTGGCGGCTGGTTAGGTGCGCGTTTAGGTTTAAATAAGACCATGAATATCGGCTTATTTATGCAAGTTATTGCCCTGTCTATGTTATTGGTACCATCAGAGATGTTATTAATACCTTGGGTGATGGCGGCACAAGCTCTGTCTGGTATCGCAAAAGATCTCAATAAAATGAGCGCTAAAAGCTCGGTTAAATTATTAGTTCCTAAAGATGCTGAAGGCCAGTTATATAAATGGATCGCCATTCTTACGGGCTCAAAAAATGCGCTAAAGGGTATTGGTTTTTTTCTTGGCGGAGCACTGCTGAGTCTGCTTGGATTTCAAGGTGCGATCTTGGGGATGGCAATCGCACTTGCCATCGTTTGGATACTTAGCCTAATGAGCTTGAAAAAAGATTTAGGCAAAGCGAAGAATAAACCAAAATTTACCGAGCTGTTTTCTAAAAGCAAAGCGATTAACTATTTGTCGGCCGCCCGACTGTTTTTATTTGGTTCAAGAGACGTATGGTTTGTGATTGCACTGCCTGTTTACTTGGCCAGTCATTTCGGCTGGGATCATTGGTACGTGGGAGGATTTTTAGCCGCATGGATTATTGGCTATGGTTTTGTACAAACCATTGCACCCAAGATAACAGGAATTAAAAAGATAACCGACTCTCAAACGAAAGAGTCTAAAACAGATACGCCCGACGGTCGTGATGCTTTTGGTTGGGCATTAGCCCTTGGCATCATTCCTATTATGATTGCGCTATCTCTTACCTATAATGATGATACTGGCTGGCTATCATCAACCGTATTATTAATTGGCCTAATGGTATTTGGTATTTTGTTTGCGATTAACTCTTCATTGCACAGCTATTTGATCGTCAGTTATGCTTCTGATGATGGCGTCTCTCTTGATGTTGGCTTTTATTATATGGCAAATGCAATGGGACGATTAATCGGTACATTATTATCTGGCTGGTTGTATCAAGACTACGGACTCGCCGTTTGCTTATGGGTCTCGGCCGCCTTTATTATACTAACGTCAATTATTTCACTAAAACTGCCTGCGTCTTCTACTTCTTTAGCCAACAAGAAATAGAAGGGCAAGGCGAATATCAATAATTAATGCCAAGCTTCACGAGGGTTAAAGCTTTCTTGCTCTGCCATTTTTTGCCATAAAGCTTCACTTTTAGCTGTCATCTTTTCTGGCATTGCTATTTTGACTACGGCCAAAAAATCACCGGTGGAGGTTTTATTTTTTAAACCTTTGCCTTTAATGCGAAATTTCTTCCCAGAAGAAGTATTCGCAGGCACCGTTAAGCTAATTTTTCCGCTTAACGTTGGAATCGTGATTTTAGTTCCTAATGCCGCTTCCCAAGGTGTAATCGGCATTGTTAGTTCAACATCCTGACCGTTTACTTCAAATAAGGCATGTTTTGCCACATGAATATTTAAATAAAGATCGCCTGCGCGCCCGCCATTACGACCAGGATGGCCTTGACCCGTAAGCCTAATTTTCTCTCCGTCGGTAACCCCTTGAGGTATTTTAACTTTCAAATTCTTTTTGATCCCTTGGCCATCAGCGCTAGGCAAGGTATAAGAAACCGTCTGCTCATTTACTTCTAACGTATCTTCCAAGCGTACCGACAACTTAATCTCAACATCTTGACCACGAACACCGCGCGGCTGACGCTGACCAAAACCTTGACCACCAAATGCTGAAGAAAAGAAATCAGAAAAATCTCCTTCGAAGCCCCCTTGCTGGAAACCGCCTTGTGAACGGCGAGACCCTTGCCAGCCTGGAGGTGGCTGAAAACTGCCATCAGCACGTTGACCGTATTTTTTAAGATCGTCAAAGTCTGCTCGCAGCTTTGGGTCTTTAAGCACTTGGTATGCTTCAGCAATTTCTTTAAATTTATCTTCTGCACCCGCCTCTGAGTTTACATCTGGGTGATATTTACGTGCTAATTTCCGGTAAGCTGTTTTAATGGTTGCTGCATCGGCGTCACTTTCCACACCTAAAACTTTGTAATAATCTTTAAAATCCATACTATTGATGACCTAAGGTTTAAAATATAACTATTTCCACAGCATGCTCTTCCGTTTAAAGAACCACAAGCTTCAAAAGGCAAACTGATGCACCTACGATTCATTTATCTTTACACCGTTGGTATTTTTACACTGCTTATCGCCAGTGCTAGCCACGCTGATTCTATAACAAATGATGTGGAAGCCGTTAACATAACGCACATCGCAGTCGCTTCAAATTTTACCCATACCATGAAAGCGCTGATTGCTCAGTTTGAACAACAGTCTCCTTACAAGGTAAAAGCCTCTTACGGCTCTTCTGGAAAAATATATGCTCAAATAAAACACGGAGCCCCTTTCGAGTTATTTTTCTCTGCTGATCAAAGCAAACCGATGGCGCTTTATAAGGAAGGTTTAAGCCATTCGGAGCCTTTTACTTATGCTTTCGGCGCGCTGGCGCTATGGTCAAATAATAACAAATTTCTCAGCCAACATTCGCTGACTAAAGATTCACAAAGTGAATATTCAAGAGACAAAGCCTTAACAAAACAGCAAATGAAGGTTCTTTTAGCATCCGCTAACGTTAATAAACTTGCCTTTGCAAATCCTAAACTGGCGCCCTATGGCAAGGCTGCTATGGATGTTTTATTAAATCTAGATTTAATAAAATCAACCCAGAAAAAATGGGTGAATGGTGAAAATATTGCGCAAACCTATCAGTTTGTCAGTTCGGGAAATGCCGATCTTGGTTTTGTTGCGCTTTCGCAAGTAATTAAGCAATCTCCTACGGCATCAATATCCAATAAGCAGGGTCAATTTAAGCAAGAACATTTCTGGAAAGAGCAATTCTGGAAAGTCCCTGCTAATCTGTATCAACCCATTCGACAAGATGCCATATTACTCATACGCGGCGAACATAATAAAGCGGCTCTTAGTTTTATTCAGTTTTTAAATAGCACCGAAGCCCAAAACCTTATTCAATCGTACGGTTATCAATTTGAGGAAATACAGCAGAGTGAGAAGATATGATGTTATCTGCAGCTGATATAAGCGCGATCTGGTTAACCCTTCGTCTAGCAACCACGGTTACCCTTTTGCTACTCATAATAGGCACGCCCATCGCTTGGTGGTTAGCCAGAACACAATCGTGGCTAAAAGGCCCTATTGCTGCGATCGTTGCTTTACCCTTGGTATTACCGCCCACCGTACTTGGATTTTATTTATTAATCGCGATGGGCCCTAATGGATTTATCGGTGAATTCACTCAAAGTCTAGGTTTAGGAACGCTGCCTTTTACATTTTGGGGCTTAGTCGTTGCTTCTATTATTTATTCTATGCCGTTTGTCGTGCAGCCCATTCAAAATGCAATGGAAGCTATCGGTGATCGGCCATTGGAAGTGGCCGCAACATTGAGAGCAGGACCTATTGACCGTTTTTTCACCATCGTTATACCACTGGCAAAACCCGGTTTTATTACCGCCAGTATTTTGGGCTTTGCCCATACTATAGGGGAATTTGGTGTGATCTTAATGATTGGCGGCAATATTCCCGATGAAACGCGCGTTGTATCCGTACAGGTTTATGACCATGTTGAATCGTTAGAATATGCGCAAGCACATAGTTTATCGGCGTTATTACTTGTGTTTTCTTTTGTCGTTTTATTAACGCTGTATTGGTCGCAGCGTAAATCCGCTACCGTAGGAGTGATGCGGTAATGATAGCAAATAATCATAAACTCATTCATACCCGCTTTAAGCTAAGCAATGGGGCTAAAAGTGCACCAGAACATGTTTTTCTTGATATCGACACCGCCATTCCTGCCTCTGGCATTACCGCTATTTTTGGCCATTCGGGTTCGGGAAAAACCAGTTTATTACGTTGTATTGCAGGCCTAGAAAAAGCAAACAATGGCCGACTAATCATCAACTTTTCTGATCAAGAAAGTATTTGGCAAGATGATGGTATTTTTTTACCAACACATAACCGCCCTATCGGTTATGTGTTTCAAGAAGCGAGTTTATTCCCTCATTTAACCGCGCAAAAGAATTTGGCGTATGCCACAAAGAGGGCCATAAAACGGACTGATGCACCGAGTGACTCAGAGTTTTATCAACGTGTTATTGATGTAATGGGCCTTGAAAGTATTTTAGATCGTTACCCTAGCCAATTATCAGGCGGGGAACGTCAGCGTATCGCCATTGCACGTGCGTTATTGATTCAACCGCGCTTATTATTAATGGATGAACCGCTGGCGGCACTTGACCATCAGCGCAAGCAAGAAATACTGCCCTACTTAGAACGCTTACATCAAAGCTTTGATATCCCGATTCTGTATGTCAGCCATTCTATGGATGAAGTCGCACGTTTGGCTGACCATATTTTGGTATTGGATCAAGGTAAGGTCATAGCCGAAGGTGCCTTAACCGACGTTTTCTCACGCATTGATTTACCCCAGCGTTTAGAAGAAGAAAGTGGTGTTATTTTAAATGGAAAAATTGTCGAAAAAGATAATGAGTGGCAGCTAATGCGTATTGCATTCGCAGATAGCCATATCTGGATTCCTGATTGTACCGAGCCTAAAGAAACAGCACAGCCAAATGATGGTGAAACCTTAGAGCACGCGGTTCGCATTCGAATTTTGGCAAAAGATGTGAGTTTGTCATTAAGCAATCATGAAGATACCAGCATTATAAATCGTATATTAGTGCGGGTCGTCGAGATTAAATCGGATAAAGATAAAGCAATGTCGTTGGTTCGTTTGAGAATGGGCAGTGAATTTTTAGTCGCCAAAATGACCAAAAAATCGGTTTATCATTTAAGCTTGGTACAAGGCATGGAAGTTTGGGCGCAAGTTAAATCTGTTGCGCTAGTGAGATAAATATCGGCCTAAAGACCGACCTACAGTTATATATCTGTAGGTCGTACTTCAGTGCGACAATTTTAATATTAATTAGGGTATGTCATTTTCGCCTGAGGTTTAGCAAATACTAAATGATTAACGCCAATAGAGCGCTCTTCAAAACCCCCTTCACAGTAGCTCAAATAGAACTGCCACATGCGTTTAAAATCATCACTATAGCCAAATTCAGAGACCTGTTTTGTTTTTTCATTGAAGGTATCTTGCCATGCTTTTAGAGTGCGCGCGTAATGTAAGCCAAAATCTTGTGCTTGCACCAAATTCATATCACTTGCTTTTGTGCTAGCAGTCACCAAGGCGGTAACCGATGGAATACAGCTGCCAGGAAAAATATAGCGTTGAATAAAATCAACATCTTTTCGCGCCTGATCATAACGCTGATCCGTAATGGTAATTGCCTGAATCAAAGCAATACCTTCCGGCTTTAATAGCGATCCACAATGTTCAAAGAACGTATTATAAAATTTCCAGCCAACCGCTTCGATCATTTCAATCGATACTAACTTATCAAATTGACCTTCATAGTATTTTCTAAGATCACGATAATCTTCTAATAACAGTGTAATTTTATCTTGTAGTCCTTCTTGCTCAATACGCTGCTTAGCTAAGTTAAATTGTTCTTGCGAGATGGTTGTTGTGGTTACTTTACAGCCGTAATTTTTAGCCGCGTAAATGGCAAAGCCACCCCAACCGGTACCAATTTCAACAACATGGTCATCAGCACACAGCTGCAGTTTTTCACAAATAATATTGAGTTTATTAAGTGATGCCTCTTCCATAGTCGCTTGCGCGGATGGGAAAATACCCGATGAATACATCATGGTTGGGTCAAGAAATAGCTCGAATAAGTCATTTCCTAAATCATAGTGTGCGGCAATATTTCTGCGCGACCCTTTCGCTGAATTTTGATTAAAATAATGGAAAGTTTTCAAAAAAGGCTTCGATAATAATGCTAATCCACCCTCCATCTGGTCAAGAATATCCATATTACGAACCATAACTCTAACCAGCATGGTAAGGTCTGGGCTGCTCCAGTCACCGGTCATAAAGGATTCAGCAGCACCAATGCTACCACCCGTCATAATCTCACCGTAACAACTAACATCATGAACGATTAGACGTGCAATAAGGTCGGTTTCACTTTCTGCTTGGCCAAAACTAAAGACCACACCATTTTCTTCAATCTGCAAACAGCCTGTATGCAAGCTGGCTAATTGACGGTGCACTAAATTTCTAGCAATTTTAGACATAACACCATTAGCAGGAATAAAGCTTTTTGATTTAGGTTCAATATTGGCAACAGAGGGCATATTCATAATTATTTCCTGATCTAAGGCCTGTTAAACTAGGGCGCTATGTGTATTAGCTACTGATTGTTGGGTATTTTAGTCGGTATTTTTATTAATACTTACTCTTTATACGTATTTAAGAGCCAGGGTGATCATAAAAAGGAGACTTTTTTAACCAAAGTTTTAAAGCATTCCAGTAAATTCCTTTCAAGACCTTCAGCGTCATAAGAGGGTATTGAAATAATAGCTTTGGCATAACCTCTTTAAATTCATGCCGCTCTAATTTTAACGTTGCATCAAAGTGTTTCTCACCATCATCATCCGCTATTGGGCTATTCAAATGGTTGTCCATGTGCACTGATATTCTATCGCCGCGCTGCAAAACAGGAACTGAAAATACCCAGCGATAATCCATATTCATAGGATTAAAAGGTGATACATGAAAAATTTTTTCAAAATTAAAAATATGTTTATCTCGACCTCTGACATGATGCTTAATGCTGTCATGTTTATCGGCAAAGTGGCGGGCGACTGGCAATATATAGCTGTGCTTTTCATCCCACGGGGTATTGGTAATTTCTGCGACTATGGTTAGCAGCTCGCCATCGCTATTGAAGCAATAATAAAATGTAACCGGGTTAATGCAATAACCAAAGTGGCGAACATTGGTGAGCATCCTCACAGAAGATATTTCATTACCAACATGGCCCAACTCGGTTGTCACCCTATCGATTACTGCAAGTTTAAGATCCAAAATAGTTGGGTTTAAATAATCGCCGCGATTAAACGATGCTAAGTTGAATTTGCCTTTAGTGAAAAACCAATGTGTATTTAATAACACGGGTAATTCATCTAAATCTAAATACATCATAAACAATGAATAATCCAATCCATGACTCACCGGCTTAAAACGCCGGTGCCTAATACGGCCAACATAAACAGCACTTTTCATTGCAATAGGTTGAGCCTCAACATCTTCCCTATTCGAGCTTTTAACCACGGTGTGTTTAATCACAATCTCGCCTATTACAAATGTATTCCAAAAGATTTTGCCACTCGTAATGCACTATTCACACCGTCTTCGTGAAAGCCATTAAACCAATAGGCACCGCAATAATGGCTGCGATTTTTATTGTTAATTTCATTATGGCGCTGTTGAGCCGCAATGCCATCCATCGTGAATACGGGGTGAGCATAATCGTATTTATCAATTATTTTCCCTGGTGCAATTTCAGCGGTACGATTCAACGTCACCATAAAATCATCTGGAGCATCATCGAAGTTCTGCAAGGCGTTCATGTGGTAGGTAACCATCGCATATTCACTTAAACGCTGCGGAATATGATAGTTCCATGCCGCCCATGCTAGTTTACGTTTGGGCATCAAGCGGCGATCGGTATGCAATACGACTTCGTTCATTTGATAAGGAATGGCACCCAAAATATCATTTTCTTGCGGAGTCGCATCCGTCAACATACTTAAAGCCTGATCACTATGACAAGAGAATACTACTTGATCAAACTCATGTATTTCACCCGCCACTGTTTTAATAATGACATTATCAGAAGATCGAGTTACTTCTGCGATAGGCGTATTAAGATGAATATTGTTTTTGAATGGCTCGATAAGCGGTTCAATATACGATTGTGAACCGTTACTGATAACACGCCACTGTGGACGATTATCCACACTGAGCATGCCGTGATTATTAAAAAACTTGAGGAAAAACTTTAAAGGAAATTCCATCATCACGTCAACTGAGGCAGACCATATCGCCGCCCCCATGGGTACAATATAGTGATTCACAAAGCGGTCACTATAACCGTGTTCTTTTACAAACTCGCCTAATGATTGAGTATCTGAAATCGTATCATTTTCAACCATTTCAACAGTTTGCTTATTAAAGCGTAAAATATCTTTAATCATCAGCCAAAAAGTAGGCTTGAGAATATTGCTTCGCTGTGCGAAAAGGCTATTTAAACTGGTGCCATTGTATTCAAGCCCTGTATTTTCATCGCGCACACTGAAGCTCATTTCAGATGCTTCGCTCGCAACGCCTAACTGGGTCATCAATTTAATGAAGTTAGGATATGTCCAATCGTTATAAACAATAAATCCCGTATTCACTGGGTAGGTTTTTCCTCCCGATTGCACTGACTTTGTATGGGTATGACCGCCTAGATATTCATTCGCTTCAAATAAGGTAACATCATGCTCTCGGCTTAATAAATAAGCGGATAATAGCCCGGATATTCCTGCACCTATCACGGCAATTTTTTGCTTTGCTTGTTGATTTTTTTGAGCTTGATGTTCGTTCATACCTGCCACCTAATTTTTATTCTTGCTAATAGCGTATAGAAATATTGAAAATTTTAATGTTTAAAAATGCCGATTATGCCAATCTATTTTTAAGAAAGAATATAATCCGTTTTAGCAAAGGAATGTGTTCGTATAATAGAGCACCGCCGTCAAAATAATCTCGATGGTACACAATTTTATCTTTATCGAAATTCAGTTGGCTAGCACCTTTAACAGCAATCACCTGACCACTATTTAATTTTGGATGCTGATAAGACATGGTCCAAGTTAACATCGCGCTTTTATCATCAAACCATTGATTTTCAAAATCAAAATGAATGTATTTAACGTTTTCATACAGGTTATCGAAGTATTCAAAGAGTGACTCAATGCCTTTGATATTATGGAAACAATCTTCAAAGATAATGGCGTCGTCGTATACGCTATTTAATAACTCGAAAGTCAATGTATCGCGATTAAGAGTATTATAAAGCTGCTGAAAACCTTCTACCGTTTTTTTACTTTGCATCATTAGACTTCCCCTCTTTCACCCGTTGACCTTCTTCTAAGATGCGGCGAGGTACAGGGTGTAGATCAGAGACAATGCCTACCCAACTCATCACTTTAAGAAGATAATAAGATATATCAATTTCCCACCAATAAAACCCTTGGCGCGCGGAAACGGCAAAACGATGATGATTGTTATGCCAGCCTTCACCCAAGGTTAATAGCGCCAAGAAGATATTATTACGGCTATCATCTTTCGTATTAAAACGTCGCTTTCCCCACGTATGACATAAAGAGTTAATGGTAAAAGTAGAATGAGCTAATGCAACCGTTGAAATGAAGAACCCCCAAATCAACATTTGCCAGCCTGTTGTCCCCAATTCAGGATAATAGACTTCTAAAAACTTGCCAAAAAGAAAGATGGCTGTCGCACACAAAAAAGGAATCAAAATATCAAAACGATTAATGAACCTAAGTTCAGGGAATTTGGCTAAATCTTTGATCACACTATAATCTGTTTTAAAGGCATCTTCACTGGTAAACCAACCAACATGACTCCACCAGAAGCCATTTTT
>TARA_B110001454_G_scaffold121581_1_pt1 | contig 20921 bp, 21 predicted proteins | sample TARA_B110001454 | Tara Oceans TARA_B110001454 (sample SAMEA4397004) | marine metagenome | biome: Polar Biome; feature: [MES] marine water layer (ENVO:01000295) within the mesopelagic zone...; material: water (ENVO:00002006), including particulate matter (ENVO:01000060) such... | reverse complement strand
AATTAAATATTGGTGTCCGTATTTCAGAAGGTGGAGCCAAGATTATTGATGCTGGTATCAATTATGCTGGCTGTTTAGAGTCTGGACGGTTAATTACAGAGATCTGTATGGGTGGACTAGGCAGAGTATCCTTGTCAATGACCTCTAATACGCCAAATTGGCCACTATCTATTCATGTTCATAGCACTAATCCAGTATTAAGTTGTTTAGCTAGTCAATACGCTGGATGGAATCTTTCTTTCGTCAAGGAAGAGGATAACTTTAATGCACTTGGATCAGGTCCATGTAGAGCACTCGCATTAAAAGAAGATTTATTTAAAGAATTAGATTATTCAGATAAATTTTATTCAACAGTAGTTGTATTAGAAGTTGATAAGAATCCGCCACAAGAAATTATAGACAAGATAACAAATGATTGTGGAATTAGTGAAAAGAATTTAACTGTTATATTAACACCCACTAAATCATTGTCTGGTTCTGTCCAGGTTGTTGGAAGGGTTCTAGAAGTTGGGATGCATAAATTGCATGAAATTGGATTTCCTTTAGACAAGGTTGTCGATGGATTTGGCTCAGCACCAGTGCCACCACCTGCTCCAGATTTTTTGATAGGAATGGGAAGAACTAATGATGCAATATTATATGGAGGAATGGTCCATCTTTTTGTAGACGTGGATGATGATGAAGCATATGAGCTTGCAAAGAGGTTGCCTAGCTCAACATCATCTGATTATGGAAAGCCATTTGCAGATGTGTTTAAAGAATACAAATATGATTTCTATAAGATTGATAAGCTTCTTTTTAGTCCAGCAAAAGTTATAGTCACAACAATTAAGACAGGAAAAACTTTTACAGAAGGATCTATAGATTTAGAATTAGTTGACAAATCATTCAATAAATGAGAAAAGTTCTCATTCTAACTGATCAAAAGGGTTGGCACTATAAACAACTAAAAAAATCTTTTGAAAACAGAGATATTTCTGTTGAGTCATCTAATTTAGATGATCTTTCGATAGCCATTCAAGGCAAAGAAAATCAAATTATAAAAAACAATGGTGAATTACTAACGAATATTACTGACGTTTTTGTTCGTCACATCCCCGGGGGAACTTTAGAAGAAGTAATCATTAATCTCAATATACTTAAGGTTTTTGAGTCACATAATATTAATGTAATGAATACATCTACAAATATTGAAACAACAGTTGATAAATCACTTACATCTATAAAGTTAAAGCAAGCTGGTATTTTAACTCCAGATACTTGGATAGTAAGAGGTAGAAGTAATTGTAAGAAAATTGTTAAAAATCTTCTCTCTAAGCATACCTTGATATACAAACCTTTATTTGGTTCTCAAGGTGATAACATAGTAAAAATTACAAAACTTTCTGATTTTGATAAAATTATAAATGAAAGCAATATATTTTATATACAAAAATTTCTTGAAACAAAACCCTCTCATGATTATAGAGTCTTAATAGCAAAAAATAAAAACAAAGAAATGGTCTATACTATGATGAGATATAGTGATTCTTATATAAACAATATATCAAAAGGAGCGAGATGTGTTTCTGTAAAAACTGATAAAAATATAATTAAGACAGCAATTGAAGCAGCATCAGTCATTGGTATTCCATTTTGTGGTGTTGATATTATTAAATATAATAATAAGAATTATGTGATTGAGTTAAATAGTATACCTGCATGGAAAGGTATGCAGACTACAATTGAAAATAATATATCAGATGAAATTATAAATATATTTATCGGAAATAAAATGAATAAAGCATTCTTATCTATTCTCAAATAAGTCATATGTTTAATAACTTAAAATATCCAATTCTAGATGAAGACTCTAAGGGTTCTGTGCTTAGAGATGCTTATTTATATGCATGCCATAAAGACATTGAAGTGATTAAACCTGGAAATGTTAGTGTAAATTCACCGCATCACGATACTACTGCGAGTGACTACCTTATTAGCTCAATTAATAGTGGCTCTCAATTGTTTCATAAAGAATATAGTTTGGGTGACAGAATCTTAAAAGCTGTTATTGCTACGAGAAATGAAACTTTAACGAATACTAATTTAGGAATTATCATGTTATGCGCACCTATCGCGCATGCATTGATCGAGTATAAGGGCTTAGGTCTGAGGGAAGCTATCATAAAGACGATTGATGATGCAACTCCCGATGATACTGTGAAAATATGCAAGGCTATTAATATTTCAAACCCAGGAGGGTTGGGCGATGCACCTGAATATGATACGAAATCTTTGCCTAATGTGAAATTAAGAGAAATAATGGGTTATTCAGCTGGATATGACCGTATTTCATATCAATATCATAATAACTTTAAGGATATTCTTGATTTTATTCTCCCAAATCTTGATAAAAACATAATTAAGTATAAATCTACTGACATTTCAATATCCATAACATTTCTCGAAATATTAAGTAAAATCCCTGATTCGCATATTTCACGTAAATTAGGTGAAGAAATAGCAAAAAAGACTAGCAATCATGTCAATGATTTGTTAAAAATACAAGACAAGGATTGTAGTGAGGATTATCTGGTCAAACAACTGAATGATCTTGATTATGAATATAAGAAAAAAGGAATTAATCCGGGGACTACCGCAGATTTATTAGTCGCAAGTTTGATGATCCATAGGATTTTCAAAAGCGCATAATTCAAGTATGAACCATTTAATATAAACAAGGAGATAAAAATGGCAGTAATTGATAAAGTATTGGTCGGTGAAGGTTTGGTTGTAAAAGAAGGCGGAGACAACGAAATTGCTCATATCGATTTAATTATGGGACCACGTGGTTCTGCTGTAGAAGATGCATTTTGTAATACACTTTGTAACAACAAAGATGGTTTTACTTCGTTATTAGCTGTATGTGCACCTAATTTACCAACTAAACCAGCTACAGTAATGTTTAACAAAGTTACTATTAAAGGTGCTAAACAAGCAGTTCAAATGTTTGGACCAGCTCAAAGAGCAGTGGCAATGGCTGTTACAGATTCTGTGAAAAACGGAACAATTCCAGCAGCTGAAGCAAATGATATTTTCATTTGTGTAGGTGTTTTCATCCATTGGGATGCTAATGACGATGTTAGAATTTATGACTACAACTATGAAGCTACAATGATGGCTATCAAAGCTGCAGTTGCTGGCACGCCAACAGCTGAAGATGTTGTTGCAGCGGCAGCAGATTCTGCTCACCCATACTCACCTAAGTAGTACTTAGAAAAGTAAGATTAACCAGCTCTATTTTTAGAGCTGGTTTTTTCTTTTTGGATCATATATTTTGTAATCTTATTCTGATGAATCATTGTTGACACTAAAACTCCACTTGCACCAAAATACTTAGCTCTTTTAATATCAAATATAGACTTTATTCCACCAGCAATATAATAGTCTTGGTTATTGTTCCTAATAAATCTTCTGGCAAGCTTGTAATTAATATTATTTTTTGAACCAACTTGAAGTAAATCCATAAGTATAATTTTTGATGGCGATGCTTTTTGTTGTCGATATATTGGTTTCTCTCCCATATATTTTTCCATAAAATCAAATGAACAGACGCAATTATTGAATTTATTTGATGAAAATTCATAGCCCTTTGATTTTTCACTGCAAAAAACAGGGTAATAATTCCTATATTTCTTTTTTAGTTTTATTTCTTTTAAACCAGAGTCAACCCAGAATTTAATTTTTGGAAATGAAGATAAAATATTGTCATATAGCTTGGGATTTATATTGTTATGTATAATTGCATCTAAATCAGCGATGTATAGTATCTTGGGAGAATACCTTTTTACAATTTGATCGATTATATCTCTTGGATCTGTACTATTGTATAATTTATAGCTGATAGACTCATAGTTACCTCTATCACCTTTAATTGCTCTAACCACTTGGTTATTAAGAATGTCTATAACAGGGATTATGTCCATAGTATGAAAAAGATATTAATATATGAATATATTACAGGAGGAGGGCTTTTAAATGAAGATTTAACTTCTGAGCTCATGAATGAGGCTAATATGATAACCTCTTCAGTTTATGATAGTTGCCGTAAATCAAAGCATTTCAAATATAACTATTTTAGAGATTATCGTCTTTTATCTCTAAAAGAGAAAGAAGCTATAGTCTTAAGAAATAATAGTAAAATTTATGACTTAAATTTTTTAAATAAATATGATTATGTATTGCCTGTGTTACCAGAAATAGATATGAGTTTATATCTTTATGTAAAATATCTGGAAACGAATGGAATTAATGCTGTAATATCTAATTCTCAAACGATAAAAATATGTTCAGATAAACTAAAGTTTTATAAATTCTGCCAGAAGAACTCTTTGCCTACTATTGAGACATATAAAAAATATAAAAGTAATTTACATAATAAATTACTTTTAATTAAGGATAGATATGGTGCAGGATGCTCATATATAGAGATCACTAAAAATATAAAAAATCCTGAGCTAATCAAAAAGGATAAAGTAATTCAGCCTTATATAAATGGTGAGGATTATAGCATTTCAATTTATTTTACTAAAAATAATTTTTATATACTTACTGTTAATAAACAAATATTGAAATATAAAAATAATAAAGCTAGATTGAGTAGCATTATCGTTAATATTAAACCCCCTTCATATTTAAAGATAATAAGCCTTGTGTCAAAGATTAAAGATTCGCTTCCAGGGTTATATGGCTTTGTGGGTGTTGACATTATGACCAAAGGTAAGGATATGTTTATTATTGAGATTAACCCTAGATTGACAACATCATTTATTGGAATTTATGACACAATAGGTGTGAATATTATTGATTTAATAATATCTAGAAAATCATTAAAGAATATTATAAGTGGAAAAAAATATTATATAAATAATCATGAATAAAAAAAAATTATATATTGGTTGGGATATAGGTGGCGCTCATACAAAGTATACTATATCGACGGACAGAAAGGACACTGTGGAGTGTAGAATTATGATTTGTGAATTATGGAAATCTTTATCACAATTAGAAAATATAATTAAAAACGTAAATGTTAAATATAAAAAAAAATTTCATATAATAAATATAATTAGTATGTCAGCTGAAATGTGCGACATCTTCTCTTCTAGAAAAAAAGGGGTTAAAGCAATACTCTCCTTATTTGAAAATAAAGGTTTCGTGAACCATATATATTCTAAAGATAGTGGGATATCAAAATTTCAGAGTTTTAAAAATTATTCATCATTAGCCTCAACAAATTGGATGGCTATCCCTGATTATTTAAAAAATATGGATAAAAATATAATAGCCATTGATATTGGGTCTACCACTACTGATATAGTTCTTATAAAAAACCATATATGTATAAACAAAAGGCATGATGATTATTCAGGTCTCAATACAAAAGAATTGCTCTATACTGGAGCTCTAAGAACTCCTATGTACTCAATAATAAACTCCCTTAACCTAAATAAAAAAATATATAATATAATCCCTGAAAATTTTTCTACGATGTCTGATGTTTATCGATTGCTGTCAATTATCAAAAAAAAATCTGACTATACTGAGACAGCTGATGGTAGATCAAAATCAACAAAAGATACCTTGCGTAGAATTTCAAGAGTTTTTGGGTTTGATTATTCTATAGATAAAAAAAAGACTATTAATATGTTATCTAGAAAAATCATGTCAGCGCATTTGGACCAAATAAGCTATACTATAAAAAATCATATTAAAGATAATTTCTCTACCGTGAAAGATTTAAAGATTATTGGTATGGGTGTTGGTAGAATTCTCATTAGCATGATAAGTAAAAAAAATAACTGGAAATATATGTCTTTAGATCAATATATTAATATTAAATATAATAAGCGCTTATGTGAGCCATCTGATTTGGCTCCATCTTTTCTGCTTTCTTTGTTATTAAAAAAATATTATGAATAAACAGCATAAAATTAGCTATGACTATTATGGAGATACTCGTGATATATTTTCAATAGTAAAAGACTCAGAGTGGCCAGTATTTTTATGTAGTAATCATGATAAGTTTCAAGATGAGAGATATGACATACTTAGTGCAAATCCAATAGAAAAAATAATTGCTCATGATAATAAGACCACAGTAGAAAATAAAAGTGGTATTCAGGAATACAAAGATGATCCGATCGATGTAGTGGGTATTATTATGAAAAAATATCCTTCTGATATTAGTGATTTACCATTTACTGGTGGGGCGATTGGTTATTTGTCATATGACTTAGGCAATCATTACGAAGGCATCAAAATTAAAAAAAATGACATTGATATGCCACTCATGGCATTTGGTATTTATGATTGGGCAGTTATCGTTGACCATCATAAAAAAAATACTACTTTGATTTATAGCAACGAAGATTCTTTTATTAATAAAATAAAGTCATGTCTTGAAAAAAAAATATTTGACAAGAATCAAGAAAAAAAATTCTCAATTAATTCTGTTTGCGAATCAAATATTACTCATGATGAATATGAGAATAAATTTAATAAAATACAGTCATATATTCAGAATGGAGATTGCTATCAAATTAACTTTTCACAAAGATTTTCTGCTCAGTATAGTGGTGATACTTGGGATATTTACAATAAGATAACACCCTCTTATTCGTCACCTTATTCAGCATATATTGATATGCCATTTGTTAAAATAATGAGCTTTTCTCCAGAAAGATTTCTTTCATATGATGGCAATATTGTAGAGACCAAGCCAATAAAAGGTACTCGTCCTGTGTCTGCTGATATACAGATTAATAAACAGCTTATAGAGGAGTTATCTGCTTCATACAAGGAAAGAGCAGAAAATTTAATGATTGTTGATTTATTGAGAAATGATTTAGGGAAAAATTGTGAATTTGGTTCAGTAAAAGTTAAAGAATTATTTAGTATTGAGACATTTGCAAATGTCCACCATCTTGTTAGCACTATTCAGGGCAAGATTGCTACTAATAGTAATATTTATAAGCTTATCAGGGATTGTTTCCCAGGCGGCTCTATTACAGGTGCGCCAAAAATTAGAGCTATGCAGATAATAAGTGAACTTGAGCCTAATAATAGAAATATTTATTGCGGCTCTATAGGTTATATTAGTTTTAGCGGAACAACTGATTTAAATATTGCTATCAGAACTGTAATGGCTACGAAAAATAAATTATATTTTTGGGGAGGAGGCGGTATAGTTTATGATTCTGAAATTGAATCAGAGTATAAGGAGACATTTGATAAAATCAAACCCCTCTTAGATTTACTTAAAAACTCAGCTTAATTTTTTTTGAAACTTCTTCTGCTAAATTTTCATTAAACTTATACCGTGCTTTTGATGGATCACATAATTGCCCTCTGAATCCTAAAAAATCAGGATTTAACTCTCTTAGCATTGATATATGTTCAAGCTTTAAAGATCCGGATAAACCACAAATCATGCCACGAGCTTTTACTGTTTTTAAAAAATATTTTATTTCTTTCCGGCTTAATAGATCTACTATTGATTTACTATTTTTATTACATGTATCAATCATTATGCCTTGATAACCTATATCTATAAGTTTTTCTACATTATTAAGATCAAAATCTTGATCAGCAAACATTACACAAATAGGTTGGGTCTTTTTGAAATCAATCTGTTCAAGTATAATCTGATGTTCTGATAAATATTTTGTATCAAATAATCCTATCTTCAAATAATTAACTTCTTCCTCTATAACCATTTTTAAATTTCTTATATTAATACTATTATTTGGATTAATATCATTACCCATAGTCACACTTAGAATATTTTTAGGTAATAGGATTTTAACTTTAGAAATTAATTCTATGCCTACAAAACCTAGCGCACCATCATTAATATTTTTCAAATCTAAGATATCAATATCTATTGTTGAAGCACTAGTTGCCTCATCAATATCTTTTATGCTAGCAAGAAATCTTGTCATATTGTCTTATACTTTCTTTTGAAATTCTTGAATCTTGTCTTCTATCCATTTCCAGGCCTCAGATTCTCTTGGTCCTGCGGTTTTTTCAATTCCTATCTTGAGGTATTCTATTTCTTGTAAAATTTTTTCTATAGGCAACATTTTAAGTCTACTAACTAAAACTGATGCTTCTATTACTGAAAACTGAGCCCTATTAAAACCCATAAATGGTTTATTAATTACTTTTTTTCTTATATCACATATTATGTCTGGTCTTTTTTCGTCATCTTTAAACTCTTTGGCTATTATATTGTAATGAGTATTAGCTAGCACTAGTCTTGGTACCACCTGCTCGTCTTTAATATTCTCTAGTTCCCAATCTTTCTTATATTTCGTAACAATTCCAGCAAACACTCTTACATCATCAATAAAATTTATGGTTGCAAGATTATTCTTAGTAATATTATCTAATGTTTGGGATGGTCGAAAAGGTGAAATAATAACTCTATTGTCAATTATCTGTATTCCCATAGGTGCTATATGAACTATTTTTTCCTCAGAGATTGTTGTGACTATAACTTCGTGTATCATTTTTTCTTTTTGAAAGTTGAACCTTGTTCTTTAAACGCAAGCTTATCATCAATTTTTTCATCCACTAAGCAACCCCATTTCAATTCTTCATCTTGCTCATAAGATTTACCTAATTGATGTGCAATTTGAGCTCTAGCTAATTCTACTCCTAAATAAAAAGCATGACCAGTATCATCTCCAACCTCTATCTTTTCAAAGAAGTCAAAAGGATCAACTGCAAGTTGTAATCCTTTTTTATTAAACAGATGAACACCATCATCTGTATTCATTATTCTATAACTAGAATCTTTAACTTGTTTAAATAATTCCTTAACTTCTTCTGAGTTATATCTTATCGGATCTTCTTCATGTGTTGTAAGTAAACCTGAATCAATATGTTTTGGTGTTGTATTTCCAAGTCTTGCCGCTAGAATGATCCTTCGTGCTAAATCATTTTCTTTAATCACTGTTTTACAATGTTTGCTAACTTCAGTGGTTAAAATATGATTAATTTTGAGTTCGGATATTATTCCCATCAGTATCATGGTCATTCCAGTAGTATCTGCATGAGTAAGCTCTGTTACATTACCGGTACCCATCATTATATGAATATCAGGATATCTTTCTCTTAATTTACTATATCTAATAATTGATTGAGTAAAGCCATAATTTATTGGATCCAATATAGGATCCGCAATAAAAATTCTTTTATCTAAAATACATTTGTCAATGCATTCATGTAAACTAGCCATGTCTCCATCCTTGGGTATAAGAATAGGGAATGAATCTACTTCATCTAAAATATAAAAATTATCTGATTTTATACTCAAAAGATAATCTGCCCCAGATTTCCCCCCAAGAATCAATTCTTTATCTGAATGAGAGTCTATGCTGACATAAAAATCTTGCCGCTTTAGCTCTTGAATAGTTTCAGATAAATGTGGAAATGATTGATTGGGTAAACATCCAATATCAATTATATCTGCCCCATTATTTCTATAAATATCAGCCATGCTGATAATTTCTTGTATTTTCATATTAGGAGCATCAGTTATTTCAGCAAATATATGAACCTCGTATTTAGAGAGATCATGTTTCAAAGAATCTCCACCAAACATAACAGGTAAATCTTTCAATTCTTCTGGCCCGCGCTTAATTTCAATTTTAAGTTTTTTAGCTAATTCATCTATATCACCTCTAACTTTTCCAGGTAAGATGATTTTGTTAAAATTATCCACATCTCCAATACGTCTATATATCATTTCTGTTGTAAGTAATGCGGCAACATTGATATCGAGATTCCTTATCTCATAAGTGAAGTCTTTATCTTTTATAGAGTCTAAAATACTTCTTATATTCTTTTCTGCTAATTTTCCAGTGATAAATAAAATATTATTTTTCATATCCATTTTTTTAGGGCTTGATTCAATTTTGTAACATTATCCACAACATCAACATTTTTAAAATTTTTTAATTTTTCATAATTTTCTAGTTCTATATCACGTGGGTATAATGTCACAGATCTTTTTGGTGCTTGTGTTATTACCGTTGGTTCAGTATCGCAAGCAAATACAATAGAATGTATTTTGCATTTACCAGCTTGCGCAAACATGTTTGTCACTAAACTGTCTGATAACCCATAAGACATTTGAGCAATAGTGTTAGATGTTGCAGGGGAAACTACGATTAGTTTATATACATCTTCATAGAGTAAACTAACAGGAGCAGAACTAGCAGTAATATCTTTGAAAACCTTAATTCCTTTTGATTTAAAATCTTCAAGACTATAGTCATACCATTTAAGGACTTCTTCGCCTGCCTTGCTGAGAAATAAGTCTATATTTTTTAGAGTAAATATAATCTCTATTGATTCTTTTAAATAATGACCAGAACCAGTAATACACCACGCTATTCTTTTTGTATTATCCATATTATTTTATATTTTCATTTATTAGTGTTTTATATTCTATCAAGTCTGCCTGGCTGTTTATATTAATAAATATATTTTTCTCATCTGAGAAATCTACCAATTCTAGGTTACATTGATTGTACCACTTATCAATTTTTCTCTGACCAGTATCTATAAATGACTTTAAGTTATTTAATAAATCTTTTTTTATTAAGGAATATACTGGCTGTATTCTATCTCCATTATGAGCAGCTCTAATATCAAAATCACTATTAATATTAGTCATACGTTCAAAATAAGTATGACTGAGTAGTGGGCCATCGCATGGCAAAGTAATCATATACTTAGTTTTAGTATTGAATAGCGATGTATATATGCCTGACAAGGGTCCCTGATAATCTTCTAGTATATCCTGCCAAGTGATTAACCCCATTTTATTATATATATCAATATTTCTATTAGCATTCACATAAATTTCATCCGAATATTCTTTGCAAATATCATATAAGTGTTTGATAACATATTTTTTATTTATCTGCATTAAGCCTTTGTCCTGGCCATTCATTCTCTCGGATTTCCCGCCTGCCAGTATGACTATTGTTATATCTTCTTTATTTATATTCATTTTATTAAAAGGTTATCATTAGATATTAAGTATCTTATATAATAGAATAACTCAGCATGGATAATAAGCGTATATATTTAGCCCCTATGGTTGGCAGAACAGATGAACATTATAGGTCATTTGTAAGGATATTATCAAAAAATATCTATTTATATACAGAAATGATTACATGTGACTCTTTTCTTCATACAAATAGAAAGAACTATGTGGTCAAGGAAGGAGAAAAAAATCTAACAATTCAGTTAGCAGGATCAGACCCTAAGAAATATGGTCAGTGCGCCAGCATTATTGAGGAGCAAGGTTATGATGAAATTAATCTGAATATTGGATGCCCTAGTTCTAAAGTAGTGAAAGGGGAGTTTGGAGCCTGTCTAATGAATAATCCAGAGAAGGTAGCTGATTGTGTTTATGAAATAAAAAAATCATGTGACTTGCCTGTTTCTATTAAAACTAGATTAGGATTGGGTTACGAAGAGAATCTTGATTTACTCTTTACTTTAATTAATAAAACAAAAAGTTCTGGATGTAGTAAGTATATAATTCATGCAAGAAATGCAATATTGAATGGTCTGAGTCCAAAGAAAAATAGAAAGATACCGTTATTGAGATACGCTGATGTCACTACTGTAAAAAATTCTTTTCCTGATCTTGAGTTTTATTTGAATGGTGGGGTTGAAGATATTTCAGAAATTAAAAAAAATATTGATAAGTTTGATGGCTTGATGATTGGAAGAAGGATATATGATAATCCAATGTTCTTAAATGAAATTGAAGAGCAAATATATAACAATGAGGAAACTTTATCTAGAAAGAGTATTTTAGAAAAATATTTAAAATATGCGTTGAGCCTCCAAAATAAAGATACAAGTAATTATCTCTTGCTTAGGCATTTGTTTAGTTTATATTATAATACTAGCTCATCTAAGAAATGGAAAAAATTTTTACATGACATTATTCAGTCAGATAAAGAAATAGAGCTTATAACTAATTTTGAAGAATCAACATATGGCGAAGAAATTAAAGCTTACCGCTAAAACAGCTAATAGATATGATTTATATGAACAGTCAGTTCAAAATGTAGACTTTGAAGTTGAGTTTATCTCAAAAACTTTTAAAAAATATAATAAATCAGAATGTACAACTCTGAGAGAAGATTTCTGTGCTTCTGCAAAAATATCATCTGCTTGGATAAAAAGTAGCCCCAAAACCATTGCGTATGCGATTGACCTAGATGATGATATCCTCGGGTTTGCAAAGAAAGAGTTTTCAGAATCTTTAGAAAAAAATCAATTAAGTAGGATTAGGCTAATAAAAGGTAATTCGCTGACAAAAAAAACACCAAAAGTTGACTGCGTTTCTGCCTTTAATTTTAGTTATTGGGTATTTCAAGACAGAAGAGATCTTGTTAAGTATTTTAAAAATGCATATAAAAATCTCAGCTCAAAAGGCTTGTTGATGTTAGATGCTTTCGGTGGATATGAAGCTCATCAGGAATTAGAGGAAAAAACCAAATATAAAGATTTTACTTATTGCTGGGATCAGCATAGCTTTAATCCAATAACGAACTCAATAACATGCTATATACATTTTGAGTTTAATGATGGTTCAGTCATGAAGAAAGCTTTTGAGTATCATTGGCGGCTTTGGTCTTTACCTGAAATTAGAGAATGCTTGGTTGAAGCAGGGTTTAAGTCTATCGATGTATACATGCAAGGATGGGATGATAAAAAGAATGAGGAAACCGAAAAGTTCTATAAAATGACAAAATGTGATGCAGATCCAGGCTGGGTTGCTTATATTGTAGCCTCTAAATATGAACGATAAATATTTCCATATATATTAAAGTTCTCTATACTTGTATCGAGAGTCAACTATATGATCGCTGTGAAAACAGAGGAAAGTCCGGGCTCCATAGGCAATAGTGCCAGGTAACGCCTGGGAAACGTGAGTTTACGGAAAGTGCTGCAGAAAATAACCGCTAATATTTAATATTAGTAAGGGTGAAAAGGTGAGGTAAGAGCTCACCACATACAAGGTAACGAGTATGGTTGAGGCAAACCCCACTAGGAGCAAAGCAAATTTATAGCATTTTGTCAGCCTAAGACACGCTATATGGTAAGCTGCTAGAGGTTTTTGGCGACAAAAATCCCAGATTAATGATCATACATGACAGAACCCGGCTTATCGGTTGGCTCTTAGACCATTTTTTAATTAAAAAATCATTATATTGATCTAACCTATTGTTAAATATAAGTATTTGATTAATATAGATTATTTTTAGTATATCTATGGATTTATAGAGCTAAAACCTTGACATGCATCAATAAAAAGTCATATAGTGTTGATATATGGTTATTTATGTAAGATTGTGGGGAATAATGGTAAATGTTTAAAGGCATTCATAATATAAACTTGGACGCAAAGGGCAGGTTAACTATGCCAACCAAGTATAGAAATACTATTAGTGATCAATCTAATGGCAATATGGTTGTTACGATTGACTCAGAAGAAAAGTGCCTTCTCTTATATCCAGCAACTATTTTTAGTAGTATTGAAAAGAAAATCAATGATTTACCAAGCTTTACTAAAAACCATAGAAGAATACAGCGTCTAATAATAGGTCATGCCGAAGATTTAGAATTGGATTCAAGTGGAAGAATATTATTACCTAAACCTCTTAGATTAGTTGCCGAGATGTCTAAAAAAATTACTCTTATAGGGCAAGGTGAAAAATTTGAAATCTGGAGTGATGATATTTGGAGTAATAGAGTTAATAAATGGAGATCCGAAGAAACAGATGAGTCAGATGAATCTGTTTTATCGGATATTAGAATTTAATGAAATTAGATAAATATTATAGAACATTAGGTGTAACGGGAAATGAAGACGCTAAAGTCATTAAGAAGGCATTTATGAGAGTTGCTCAAAAATATCACCCTGATAAAAATTCAGATGATGTTAAATCCACTGAACAATTCATAGACGCAAGAAATGCATATGAACATATCATGAAATATAAAAAAGGTATTTAGTAATGATTATGCCAAAACATATACCAGTAATGCTTGATCAGTCTATTGATGCCATGAAGATCCTTCCTAGCGGCACATATGTTGATGCAACATTTGGATTTGGTGGGCATTCAAAGAAAATTCTAGATTCTTTAGATAGTGACGGTCGACTCTATGCAGTTGATAAAGATGAATATGCGATCAATATGATCAGAGAAGATGTTGCTAACGATAAAAGATTCACTCTTAAGCATGGATGTTTTTCAGAATTAGAAAATTTTTCTAGAGAGTGGGGTATACATGGTTCAATAAATGGAATTCTATTTGATTTGGGTGTTTCATCACACCATCTTGATGAAGCGGGTAGAGGGTTTAGTTTTAATAAGAATGGACCTATAGATATGAGGTTTGATCGGTCATCTGGTATTTCTGCTTGTGAATGGTTAGAAACTGTTGATGAACAAACGCTATCATATGTTATCTGGAAGTATGGAGATGAAAGATACTCGAGACGTATCGCTAGAGCAATAGTTTATCAAAGAGATAAAGAAAAAATTTCAGATACTGATCACTTAGCTAAAATAATAGATAGAGCTATGCCTAAAAATGAAAAACATAAACATAATGCTACAAGAACATTTCAAGCTATAAGGATATTCATTAATAAAGAGCTGGAAGTTTTAAAAGACGTATTAAGTAATAGTTACAATATTCTAGCTCCAAAAGGCCGATTAGTACTTTTAACATACCATTCGTTAGAAGATAGAGTAATTAAAGATTTTCTTGCAGTAACTGATGAAAATATTTCTACCCCAAGAAATTTACCTATAAAAAGTGAATTTTTAAAAAAAATGTTCAATATTGTTGCCAAGTCAATTAAACCCGAAAAGGATGAGGTTGATTTAAACCCAAGATCTAGATCTGCGAAATTAAATATACTGGAAAAAGCCAATGAGGATTATGCTTAATTTATTTATATTATTTATTATCACAATGTCAGCGTTTACCGTTGTTCATTTAAAGCATAAAAATAGAACCATGAATATTAATATTGAAGATATTGAGCAAGAACTATCTTTTGAATTAAATGAACATAAGAGGTTGCTGGATACTAAAGCAAAATTAATTAATCAGAAGGTAGAAAACACTGATTTTAAGGAAAGTCTTGGAATGGAAATTCCATCAAAAAAGAAAATAATTTATTTAGATTTGGTTGAATAAACCGGAGGTGTAGTATGTTTGAGTTAGTTAATGAGTATAATCAGAATGCTGTGATAAAGGTAATTGGTGTTGGCGGCGGTGGCGGTAATGCTGTTATGTCGATGCTTGAGTCTAAGATTCATGGAGTAGAATTTATTTTAGCAAATACAGATTCTCAAGCTTTGAGAGATGTAAAGGGCGCTACAATGATACAAATTGGATCAGAGATCACTAAAGGTCTAGGAGCGGGAGCTGATCCAGAAAAAGGAAGACAGGCGGCTTTAGAAGCAAAAGAAGAATTATCTTCTGCTATCGAAGGTGCTGACATGTTATTTATTGCTGCAGGAATGGGTGGTGGTACCGGTACCGGAGCCGCATCAGTCATTGCCCAAATCGCAAGAGATGCAGGGATATTAACAGTGGCTGTTGTAACAAAACCATATGAGTTCGAAGGAGCTAAAAGAATGTTACATGCCGAGCAAGGTATAGAGGCATTAAGTGAATGGGTTGATTCGCTAATTGTAATACCTAATGAAAAATTATCAGAAGTGTTTGGAGGTGATAATTCAATATTTTCATCTTTTGAAAATGCAAATGATGTTTTGAGGGGCGCTGTAAAAGGTATAGCTGAAATTATAACAATAAGAGGATTCATGAATGTTGACTTCGCTGATGTTAAAACTGTAATGTCAGGTCGAGGAAAAGCAATGATGGGTTCTGGTTGCGCAACAGGCGATAATCGTGCTGAAGAAGCTGTTCAAGCTGCATTAAATAGTCCGCTATTAGATAATATAGACTTGCATGGTGCAAGTGGCGTACTAGTTAATATTACAGCTGGAGCAAATTTAACTTCTAATGAGTTCGGTATAATTGGAGAGAAAGTTAAAGAAATTGCAAATGAAGATGCAACCGTTATCGTAGGCTGTATAAAAGAAGAGGATAGTTTGGGAGAATTAAGAGTAACTTTGATAGCAACAGGTTTTGAAGAATTTACTGAAAATCCAGTTGAAGAAAATTTTTCTCATAATGAAGCAGGTGCATCGTCATCTAATGGAACAATGGCGGCAATGAAAACATCTAATGTTTCATCGCCATCAATATCTAGTTATAGTAATCCTGTAACTAGTAATGTAATTACAGAAAAAGATAAGGCGGAGAATATAGATATCCCTGCCTTCTTAAGGCAACAAGCTGACTAATAAAAGTAACAGCTTGAGTAAATATAGGTGGAGACAATATTTTATATTATTTATTGTCTCCATAGTTTTTCTTCTTATTATAGTAAGAATTATTTTATTACAAGGGTTCGATACTGATTGTTTTTTATTCAATAAATCTGACTGCAAAGTTAATCTCAGCAAGGTAGCAGACAAACGTCAAATAGATCACAGGATAATTAAAAAATATAGGGGTATGATCTATGATCGAAATGGTGAAATCCTTGCGATGAGTTTACCCAAAAAAACATTATGTATTAATGTTTATAAAGTTAAACAACTACTGAAGACAAAGAATACAAACTATAATAAGTTACTCAAGATGATTGGGTTATCTAAAAAAGATTTTTCAAAAATATTAAAGAAGCACTCAGATAAAAAAGAGTATTATTTAAAAAGAAAACTTAATGATAACCTTGCCTCAAAAATAACAGAGTTAAATCTGCCATATATCTATTTTATAGATGAATTTTCTCGTGTTTATCTTGGAGGCTCATATTTCTCTAATATAATTGGCTTTACAGATATTGATGACAATGGTCAGGCAGGTATAGAGTATTCAAAAAATAAAGAATTAAGTCCTACACCGGGAATCAAAAAAGTTAGGAAGGATAATCTTGGGCGCTCAGTTGAATTAATTGAGCTTATTAAAAAACCAATACCTGGACAGAATATACATCTATCTTTAGATAAAAGGATTCAGTTTATTGGGTATGATATCTTACAAGAACATGTTGAAAGGAGTAATGCTGATAGTGCATCACTTGTTTTAATAAAAAATACAACTGGTGAAATAATTTCTATGGTTAATTACCCATCATTTAATCCTAAGAATAGACAAGAGATGACTGGGCACAAGATAAGAAATAAAGCAGCTACATATACATTTGAACCAGGCTCTACCATGAAACCATTTGCTGTATATACAGCGTTAGAGACAAAATCTGTTGACTATGATTACACCATTAATACATCCTTAGGTTTTCAACTAAAAAATAAACCTCTTAAAGATTATAAGGATTTGGGGTTTTTAGATCTAGAAGGAATCATTCAGAAATCAAGCAATATCGGCGCGGCAACCATATCAAAAAAAACCAATAAAGAGGATATATATAATACATTGAAAGACTTAGATTTTGGTAGCAGCCTATACATTGACTGGCCTGGTGAGCAGAATGGCAACCTACATCATTATAATGAATGGTCTGAAGATGATCATGCTTCTATTAGTTATGGGTATGGAATTTCAGCAACATTATTACATTTAGCTAACGCTTATGTCACGCTAGCTAATTATGGGAAAAAAATTCAATTAACATATGAAAAAATAGATGAGAATGAAATTTATTATGATGAAGTGTTAAATAAAAATATTTCTAAAGACATTATAAAGATGATGAGATCTGTTGTTGAAATAGATGGGACAGGAAGAAAAGCTAAATTAGAAAAATATTCTGTTGCTGGTAAAACTGGCACATCAAGAACCATGGATAATGGTAAATATAATAGAAATAAGCATAATGCAATATTTGTAGGTATTGTGCCAGCTTCTAAGCCCGAGTATGTGGCTGCAATTATTGTTCGTAATCCTAAAAAAGGTAATGCATCAGGAGGAAGACATGCTGCGCCTATATTTAAAGAATTTATGAGTCACTCATTAAATTTATTAAGAGTTTATCCGGATATTAAGTAGGTTATGAATAGTGATATTAGAAATATAATTAAGTTTACACAAGAGATTAATCCTAAGCTTATAAAATTTAAAAAAATATTTTCTTTTCATAGCAAAGATGATTGTAAAAACAAAATATTAGTCCTGAGTAATTCATCCAAAAAAAGCATGTATAATTATATAAATGAGGCTATAGATAATGGAATTGTTGGATTAATTATAACAACTACCATTGATGTTAGTCTCTTAACAAAAGATATTCCAGTTTTAAAATCAAAATATTTAAATAATAATTTAAATATATTTCTTGATTATTTATACAATGAGCCACTTAAAAATAAAAAAATAATAGGTGTGACTGGTACAGACGGTAAAACATCGACCTGTCATCTTATTGCCGATAGTTTGACTAAATTAGGTAAAAAGGTTGGTATAATCTCTACAGAAGGTAACGGGGTATACCCAAGATTAAAACATACTGGTTATACAACACCAAGAAGTGATCTTTTATATAAAACATTTGACAGTTTTAGAAGAAAAAAAGTAGATGTTATTATAATAGAATGTTCTTCTCAAGGCTTACATCAGGGAAGATTAAATCATATAGTTTTTGATGATTCTATAGTAACAAATCTCAAGAAAGATCATATTGAATACCATAAGACATTTAAAAATTATGCGAAATCTAAACAAAAACTTCTGGATATGACTATAGGAAATATTTTTATAAATGTAGATTGCAAGAATGCTATTTCTAAATTTAGTAATATAAAAAAATCAAAAACAATATTTTATGGAAGTCATATAGATAAAAAGATAATACATAACTTAATTAAGGAATCAAATATATTAGAAGATAATTTTCTAAAATCTAACCGTTCTTTGTTATATAAATTTCTCCTCAATGAGCGTTATTCGTTAAATAAAATTAAATCTATCTTAAATAAGAAATTTAAAGTCATTAAGGGGCGTATGAATTATTTTAATGATAAAATAAATAATGCTATATATATAATAGATTATGCGCATACAGAAAATGCTCTAGAACTACTTTTAAGAGATATAAAAATACAATCTGGAAAACTATTTTTAATAACTTTGTTTGGTTGTGGTGGAAATCGTGATATCAGTAAAAGGTCTAGAATGGGTATAATTGCTAAAAAATATTCTGATAAAATTATTCTAACCGATGATAACCCAAGGAATGAAGATTCTATGAGTATAATTGATGATATTCATAAGAAAATAAAAGATAAGTCTAATATTTACATTATACCGAATAGAAAGAAAGCAATTAAGAAAGCATTTTCAATGTCTACAAAAGATACTGTAATAATTTTTTCTGGAAAGGGCAATGAAGATAATATTATTTATAATAATAAAGTTATAAGTCATAATGATATAAATTATTTAAAGAAATTATTGAAATGAATATATTAATATCAGAATTAGAAAATATCTTAAGATCAGAAGTGATTAATATGCATACTCTGGTCTCTATTGATGGAATTTCTATTGACTCTAGAACAATTAATAAAAATGAATTATTTATTGCAATAAAAGGTGATAATCATGATGGGCATCTGTTTATTAATGATGCCATAAAAAATGGAGCATCACTTATTATTTCTGAAAATACATTGGAAAATTTTCCATGTATCTCTGTAGATGATACGACGGATGCTTTAGCTAGTATTGCTAAATTTTATGCTGATAAGATCCATCCTATAGTAATAGGTATTACTGGAACGAATGGAAAAACTTCTGTGACAAATATGACTTCCATGATCCTTAGGACCTGTAAGCAAACATTGAGTACATATAGAAATTATAATAATCAAATAGGATTACCATTATCAATATTAAAAGGGGTAAAAGAGGATGAGGTTTTTGTTCTGGAAATGGGAGCTAGTAAAGTTGGTGATATAAAAGAATTAATAAAAATTGCAAAACCAACTATAGTAGCCCTATTAAATGTTTCTCCAGCTCATATGGATAGTTTTAAAAGTATTGAGAATATCATTAAGACAAAGGAAGAGATTTTATCATACCAAGGATATCTAAAAACTGTCATATTAAGTCTGGATGATGATAATTTTGAAAGGTGGTCATTAAAAGCTAATAAGAATAGAATTGTTACAATATCTGTTAGCCAGTCTGCTGATTATTATATCTCTAGCTCAAATGATCATGATATATGCGTTAAAACACCATACTCGGATATTATAAATTTATATGTAAATGATTTAGAGCCCCATACTCTCAATAACATTCTATTTTCAATAGCACTTTCATATGAAGCTGGAGCTAGATCTTCTAATGTTATAAAAGGACTTCATAACTACAATGATGTAGATGGAAGGTTTGGTATAAAGAAAGGACATAATGGGTCAAAAGTTATTGATAGTTCTTATAATGCTAATCCACAATCTTTTATAGCCTCAATTAATTCACTTGTAAGATTAGATTGCGAGCCATGGCTTGTTATGGGTGAGATGGGCGAATTAGGTGAAAATTCTGAGCTATATCATAAGCAAGTGGCGCGCTATGCATATAATATGGGGGTCAAAAAATTATTTGTAATTAGTAAACATGCAAGCACAATTCTTGATGAATTTGGTCAAAACTCTTATGCATTTGATTCAACTGAGGCACTAATTATTTTTATCAAGCCACAACTCAATGATAATGTTAGTATCTTAGTCAAAGCATCGCGTTTTATGAAATTTGAAATTATTGTGAATGCATTAACTGAA
>TARA_B110001454_G_scaffold45913_1_pt1 | contig 21356 bp, 20 predicted proteins | sample TARA_B110001454 | Tara Oceans TARA_B110001454 (sample SAMEA4397004) | marine metagenome | biome: Polar Biome; feature: [MES] marine water layer (ENVO:01000295) within the mesopelagic zone...; material: water (ENVO:00002006), including particulate matter (ENVO:01000060) such as...... | reverse complement strand
TCACTGTCTTTTGAAATATTATTCTATCATTTTATAAATAATGCACTGAAATTTTTAATCGTCTTAAAACTATTTTGTTATCTAAAGATCATGAAACTAGTTAAAATTCGTATATAAATCAATAAGATTTTATTTAAACATTTATCTAGGAAGTTACTGAAAATTCTTGCCAAATGCTTATTTATTTTATCTTTTTACAAATTAAATTTCATCACAATATATATTAGTTACTTATGGAATCATATTCATAATCTTTTTCTAAATGTATCCAGACCCACTTTTTTAAATATATAGATGTTTATCATCAGCAAGAAGTACCTAGAATTTCCAAGTAGCTGTTAAGATCTGTATAGCTTTGTTAAGATTCATACTCTTACGTCAAAAAATGTCAAAAATAAAAACCTATAAAATAATGGGATCACTTTGGACATATACAACGCTTATTCCACAACTACTGGCATCAAAAAAGATCAATCACAGCTTGAAATTCTTGATGCACTTTCAAAGCTGCAATCACGTCTAATTGTATCTAGAAATAATACCTCATTTATCCAAAAGTACCTTCAACCCATAACCCCAATCAAAGGAATCTATTTGTGGGGTGAAGTTGGAAGAGGAAAAACATTCCTCATGGATTTATTTTACAATACCCTTGATCTCAAGAGAAAAAGAAGAGTGCATTTTCATCGCATGATGAATGAAGTTCATACCGAACTTGCTAAAATTTCAAAGACCAAAGATCCGATGAACACTCTCACTCAAAAGATCAGTGAAGATATTGATGTTTTATGTTTTGATGAATTCTTTGTTGAGGATATTGCCGATGCAATGCTTTTATTCAAATTTCTTGAAGGTTTATTTGATAGAGGCATAACATTGGTTGCTACCTCCAATACTCATCCAAGTAACCTCTATAAAAAGGGCCTCCAACGAGAACGATTCAGCCCAGCAATAGATTTAATAAGCGCAAATACAGAAATAACTAACATTGCTAAGGGGAGAGATTTTCGATTATCAAATACACCGTCTAATTTAAATTTTAGCTTCATTCATGACGATAAGAGCAACCAATTATTAACGAATTACTTTGAATTAATCTCACCCATTGGATACCGAAAAAAGAGTCAAATATTAATTAATAACCGAAATATTCAATGTGTTTTAGCTGCTGAAACCATCATATGGTTTAATTTTAAATCTATTTTTTCAACCAATAGAAGTGTTATTGATTATATAGACATTGCTAAGCAGTACCAGACCGTTATCATTTCTGAGATACCTGTTTTAACCGAAAATATGGAAAACGAAACCAGGCGATTTATTGCATTAATTGATGAATTCTATGAACGAAATGTCAAACTTATCTTTACTAGTGCCAACTCATACGAAAATCTGTACGAGGGAAACAAATTTTCATTTGAGTATGAACGAACAAAAAGTAGATTAGCTGAAATGTCATCTCAAAAATATTTAGAATTGGCGCACAAACCATAAAAAGAAATCTGTTACGAGTAACGTAACACTTTTTTGTCAAGTAATGAAAAGATATAAGACTGGAAAGGCATGACATATTAAAATTATTAAATTAATTCAATTTTTCTTTAATTCTGAGAGAATACATCTATGTCCACATTACAATCATCCAGCGAAAATCTAGTTCTTGAGGAGTTTCTTCCTTTTCAACTTTCAACGCTTTCGTATTCCGTCACAAATTCAATTGCAACTCTTTATAACAACCATTTTAATCTATCCATTCCAGAATGGCGCATAATTGTTGTCCTCGGTCATACACCTGATTTATCTGCTATAGATGTATCAAAAAGGACTTCTATGGATAAAGTGGCAGTAAGTCGTGCCCTAAATAAGTTAATTACGAATAAGCATGTAGACAGGCAATTTGAAACAGCCGATCGAAGACGTTCAATCCTTAAATTAACTGAAGAAGGAAAGCACATTCATCGGAGACTTACAAAAGTCGCCGTTCAAATCGAGCAAATCTTAACTGAAGAACTCAACGAAGAGGAAGTGTCAGTTATAAATAAAATATTTGAGAAATTAGCAAAAAGAACTGAAGTATTTACAGAGATTCATGTTGAGGATTAATAAAGATCATTATGGCAAGTAAATTAATCCTTATTCGGCACGGTCAAAGTGACTGGAATCTCAAGAATCTATTTACGGGTTGGACCGATGTTGAATTGACCGCAAAAGGGCGCTCTGAAGCAAAAAATGCGGGAAAAATTATTGCAAATCTCGATTTTAATATTGATATAGCTTTTACCTCACTATTAAAACGAGCCATACATACATTGTGGCTTATATTAGATGAAATTGACCGGCCTTGGCTAACGGTAATACGTGATTGGAGATTAAATGAGCGACATTATGGCGCGCTTCAAGGACTAGATAAATCAGAAACAACAAAAAAGTACGGTGAAGAACAAGTTCAAATATGGCGTAGAAGCTATGATATTGATCCACCTCCCTTATTAGATGATGATGAAAGACACCCAAAAAAAGATCAACGATATATGGGAATCAATAATTTACCAACAACAGAATCATTGGCTACGACTTTAATTAGGGTCCAGCAATGTTGGGATGAGATGATTTTGCCTGCATTAAAAAATAATCAGAATATTCTCATTACAGCTCATGGTAATAGTTTAAGGGCATTAATTAAAATGCTTGATGGTATTTCAGAAGAAGAAATTACTGAATTCAATATCCCTACTGGGGTTCCTATCCTTTATCATTTGGATGAAAATCAAAAACCACTCTCAAGAGAATTTCTTGGTGATCCAAAAAGTATCGAGGAAGCGATGCAATCCGTCGCAAATCAAGCTAACGATAAATAAATTCTCCAGCCTAAGAAAATTGCTGTTTTGGAATCAAAGAATGGGATTATGCAATCTTGGATCAGTTGGTGAACTACTCTTATGAATTGGATCAGGAACCCTAATCAAACCTTCTTGGGTAACCGAGGCTACGAGCGTGCCATCTTGCTTAAAAATTTGACCGCGAGCGAAACCTCTAGCACCTGAAGCATTAGGACTTTCCGAAGAATACAATAACCATTCATCTACGCGACAATCGCGATGAAACCAAAGTGCATGATCCAAACTGGCTACTTGAATTTTCCCACCACCAAAAGGAATACCAACCCCATGCGGTCGAAGACTTGTAGCTAATAATTGGAAATCAGAGACATAAGCCAATAAACATTGGTGCAAATGATTATCATTAGGCAACTCGCTGACCGCTTTAATCCAGACATGATTAACTGGTGGTAATTTCCCTGGGTTTAGAATATCAATGGGCTGGACCGGTCGAAATTCAAAAGGTCGTTTACCGGTGAGAAACTTTTTTAAGTTTTTCGGTATTTTATCAATAATTCCAGACAATAATTCAGTGGCATTTTTTAAATTATCAGGACCTTCTACATCAGGCATTTTATCTTGGTGATCAAAACCATCTTCTTGCTTATGAAACGATGCAGCTAAATTAAAAATAGGTCTGCCATGCTGAATGGCAACCACTCTTCTTACGGAAAAACTGCCGCCATCTCTAGAGCGATCCACTTCATAAACAATAGGTGCTTCCATATCACCACGTCTTAAAAAATACGCATGCAAAGAATGGGCAACACGTTCATCTACAGTATGGTGAGCTGCAGAAAGTGCTTGAGCAACAACCTGACCTCCAAAAACTTGTGCACTGCCAATATCTCTGCTGTCCCCACGAAATATATTCTCCTCAATACGTTCAAGTTTGAGTAAATGGATTAAATCATCAAGTATGGGGTGCATTTTATTTCTCACAATTTAGATTAACTTGGTAATTTATAGTCTACGAATTGCTCACGCAAAGCGGTTTTCTTTATTTTTCCAGTAGCGGTATGGGGTATTTCTTCTATAAAAATAACATCATCAGGCATCCACCATTTGGCAATCTTACCATCAAGAAAAGATAGTACTTCCTTTTTACTAATTTTTTGATCTTTTACTTTTACTGCGACCAGCAAAGGTCTCTCAGTCCACTTCTCATGTGCCACACCGATCACCGCAGCTTCCGCTATCGCGGGATGTCCCATAGCGGTGTTCTCAATCTCAATCGAACTAATCCATTCACCACCCGACTTAATCACATCTTTTGTTCTATCTGTGATCTGCATATAACCCTCGGGATCAATTTTTGCGACATCTCCAGTATCAAACCAACCATCATCCGTATGTGCTTGTGCACTGCCATCTAATTTATAATAATCACTGCATATCCAAGGTCCTTTCACCTGTAAAGCACCATATGCAATACCATCCCAAGGCAACACCTCTTGATTATCATCAACTATTCTCATTTCTACACCAAACATGCCTCTACCTTGTTTAGTCTGAAGGCTTACTAATTCATCATTGGTCAGATTTTCCATGCCATGTTTTAGAGACATGACCGTCCCAAGAGGAGTCATTTCTGTCATACCCCAAGCTTGCTGGACAAAAACATCATGATTATCCTGAAAATCTCTGATCATCGATTCCGGAACTGCTGCGCCACCAATTATGGTTCGCTGCAAACTGTTTAATTTTTTATTATGTTTTGCGGCATACTGTAATAATACCATCCACACTGTGGGCACTCCGAGTGAAACTGTAACTTTCTCCTCTTCCATTAAGTTATACAAAGTCTCACCATCCGCCATTTTAGGACCTGGATAGACTATCTTCGAGCCAACCATCATAGCTCCGTATGGGGACCCCCAGGAATTTACATGAAATAAAGGTACAACAGGTAAGACACAGTCACGATTTGATAAATTCATGGCATCTGGTGCAATCAAAGCATAGGCATGCAAGATCGTAGCGCGGTGATTATATAATACTCCCTTAGGATCACCGGTAGTGCCAGAGGTATAACAGAGACCCATAGCCGACCTTTCATCCAGTAGAGGCCATTTATACTCATCGCTCTCCTCTTTAATAAACGATTCATATGAAATCACATTATTCAAAGTTGTATTTTTAATTGTATCCTCATCGCCCATTACAATAAAACCTTTGACATTTTGTATTTCCGAAGCGATTTTTTCGATCAAAGGAATAAACAAAGGATCTATCATCAACCATTTGTCCTCAGCATGATTGATCATGAATACGATCTGTTCTGGAAAAAGTCTTGGGTTGATTGTGTGGCAAACATAACCGGCACCGCCAATCGCATAGTAAGCTTCGAGATGTCGATAATCATTCCACGCCATCGTTGCGACACGGTCACCATGAGACAAGCCCAGCTTCTCAAGAGCATTAGCTAGCTTCCTTACACGCCGAAAACAATCCTTATAGGTATAGCGATGCAATGACTCATCTGCAGTAACAGAAACTATTTCTCGATTATGAAAATTAATATCTGCGTTCTCCACAATTGAAGAAATTAACAAAGGGGTATCCATCATTAAGCCATGCATAAAGTTTTCTCCTTGCAGCTTTTTAAAAAATTTCTGTTTTCAGTTATGTGTTTAATCTTGAATTGAAATAAATCTAATAAGTATCCTATTATTTCGTAACTAATAAAACCAGCATCTCAACAATACACGCCGGCTTTTTCTTGCCTTCAATGTCAACTGTTATTTTAGATAATAATTGCATCATACCGCCTCTTTGTTTTGCTTTTAACAAACTTCCTCTCGCTCTTACTTTATCACCCTCAGAAACTGCGGAATAAAATCTCACTTTATTACAACCAAAATTAATCATTTGCTCTAAATTGTCGACCTGAATAAAATTCTTTGTCAAACCAGGTATTAAAGATAAAGTAAGATAACCATGAGCAATCGTTTTGCCTTCAGGTAATTCTCTAGCTGCGCGAGCTTGATCTATATGAATCCATTGATCATCTCCTGTAGCGGAAGCAAATTTATCAATACGATCTTGGTCTATAACTATCCATTCAGATGCACCAATTTCAACTCCTTCGAGCGCTCGTGCATCCTCAATTGAATTAATTGTATACAAAATGAATCCTTGGTTTATGAATAATAGATATTTAGAATGATTGAAAGCTATTTATATTAGAAAGCAAGTTTAAGTATATTGACTTAAACTTATGATATATCTAAACAGATACAGAGTGAAGAATCATTAATAAACAAATATATTCAATAATTTTAGCGGCCGGTAAAAGTACTCGTTTCGGTTCCACAAAACAACTCGCTATATACAAAAATGAAACATTGATTCAACGGTCCATCAAAACAATTGAAAAAGTATTGGGTGCAAATTATCTAATTATAATTGGTAATGACCCAATCAATCTTTATCATGCATGCCAACCTCAATTAGGATTTATTGCATGTAATGATGATCATGAAAAAGGAATGGCTAGTTCTATCAAACTGGGAATAAAAGCGCTTCCAGAAACCACTCAAGCAGTCATGATTCTACTCGCCGATCAACCGCTTATAACTGAAAGTCATTTATTGGAAATAATTAAATCATGGGAAGAAAATCCAAAAAAAATTACTTGTACTTCGGCTGGAAAAAATCATGGTCCGCCGGCGATTTTTCCAAAAAGATACTTCTCCAAATTACTTAAAATAAAGGGTGATAATGGAGCCAAAAATCTTCTATCAAGTCATGATAAAAATCTTATAAGAATTATAAATAACCATGCATTCATTGATATTGATACCATCAATGACTTAAAAAATATTACATAGCTGCAGCACACTGCTCACAATTTACCCAGCCTGAATCGCCATTCTCATAATATTCTTTTTTCCAGATCGGCAGTCGTACTTTTATATGATCAATAATATACCGGCAAGCATCAAATGCTTCATTGCGATGAACCGATGAAACCCCGACCCAGACTGCGCATTCACCTATTTCCAATAAACCACTTCTATGAATACCTTGCGCATCCAAAATATCGAATCGCTCTTTGGCTTCCTGAATAATTTTCCGACCTTCTGACTCAGCAATAGGGGTATATACTTCATACTCTAATTGCAATACCTTATGGCCATCATTGTAATTTCGAACCCAACCCTCAAACCCGGCAAAAGCACCCGCACCTGAGTTAATCAATTGTTGAGAGCACATCGCAATATCAATTCCTGATGAAGTCACCTTCATAATTAACCACCCGCTACAGGAGGAAACAAAAGAACAGTATCGCCATCTTTTATCTTTGACTCCCAATCAGCTAAATCATCATTGATAGCAACCTTACAATGACCAAGAGGTTCATTTAGCTTATGACGATCTTTTAGTTCCCTAAATAATTCAGCAGTAGAATTTACTGTAGTTGAAATCACCTCTTCACTGATGCCTGCTTTTTCTCTAAAGATGGCAAAATAAACCACTGTAATTAATTTATTCATACTTGCGCTCTGTATTTGGTATCAATGAGGTCATCGGGTGCATTGAAATTTTCCAAGGCATCGGGATTAGGCTGGGAAAGCAACAAAGTATTTGAATTGAGGAGGATTTTTCGCGGGCATTTTACATTATTAGAGATATTTTCCTCAATAATTGCAATAGAATCAACGCTGTATATAGCACATAACGGCTCTGGCAAACCATCATATTCACTTCTGTATGCTGTAAAATAATGCTTACTTGAATAATTCTTAATAAGATAACTTAAAGTCTCACTATCTAAATTAACTAAATCGCATGCGACGACTAGCCATTTAGCGTCTGGAAAAGATTTCATTGCTGATAATATTCCAGCTAATGGGCCAAGATTATCGTAAATATCTATAATTTGCTGATACTGACTTCTTACCGGATCTTGAATTTGATCCTTCCTTACTGAAACAAAAACTTCTGATAAATGTCGCCCTAATAGCTCATAAGTTTTACTTAATTGTGACACTCCTTGATATTCAAGCAAAGCCTTATCATGCCCCATCCGGCGACTTTGACCTCCCGTGAGAATCAAACCATATATATCTTGGTTATTTTTCACAATGAAAGTCTGCCTTCCCACCTGTTTTAGAGATTAATTTTGTCTCCTGAATCATAATTTTATGTGATAGTGCTTTACACATATCATAGATGGTCAATGCAGCAACGCTAGCACCAACCATGGCCTCCATTTCAACTCCTGTACGATGCTCTACCTTACATATACAATTAATTATTGCTGAGCCAGCTTCATCGAGATCGATATTTATTGTGCAATCATCTAGACCAATTGGATGACAGAAAGGAATCAGCTCATAAGTTTTTTTTGCCGCCATAACTCCAGCGATAACTGCTGTGGCAAATACTGGCCCCTTGGCTGTGGCAATATCGCCATTCACAAAACGATCTATTATCTCTAATGGGAAAATAACACTTGATTGAGCATGGGCTGACCTTGAAGTAATTTTCTTCTTACTCACATCGACCATTTGAGGTTTATTATCGTTATTGATATGTGTTATTTTTTTCATAATTAATATACCGGTCTTTAACCGCCCATTCTGTACATTTCAATTTTTTTCGGCGACTCATTGGGGAGGTGTGAGTTACGAAGTTCACTGTAACGATCATTTCGCGCTAACCATACTCTGGTAAATACATTCTCTATGTCCTGGTCAGAACTGCCATCCCTAAGTAAAGTCTTGATATCGGTTCCCTTATTTGCAAACAAGCAAGTATATAGCACTCCATCAGCAGATAATCTAGCTCTACTGCAATCACCGCAAAATGGTGTAGAAACAGAAGTAATAAACCCAACTTCACCTGACCCATCATCATATAAATATCTTTTCGCAACTTCGCCTCGGTAAGTTTCTTTAGCGGGGCTTAATGGCCACTTACTCTGAATCATCGTCAATAATTCTTTTGCGGTAACCACATCTTCGAGATTCCAATTATTCTGATTACCTACATCCATAAACTCAATTAAACGAACTATATGTCCACTTCCTTTAAAATGATTAAGCAAATCTATAATCGTGTGCTCATTTACCCCTCGTTGTACCACCGTGTTTATTTTTATAGGAGTTAATCCAGCTTTTTCCGCTGCCTCAATACCCTCAATAACATCAGAGACATTACCTCGATTACCATTCATTTTATAAAATACATCCTGATCAATACTATCAAGACTAATAGTAATTCTGTCTAGACCAGCATTTGCAAGATCCTGCGCTTTCTTCTTTAATAAAGTTGCATTGGTAGTTAGTGCTAAATCATCGATACCATCTATCTTATTAATTTTCTCCACCAATTGAGCAACATTTTTATCCAACAAAGGTTCTCCGCCAGTAAGCCTTATTTTAGTGACTCCCATTGGCACAACAATTTTTACTAATCGAATAATTTCTTCATGATTTATGCGCTCATTTCTTTTTAAGAATTGATAATTCTCATGAAATTTCTTGACTGGCATGCAATATGTACATCTAAAATTACATTGATCTAGTAATGATATCCTTAGATCCCTTAACGGCCGTCTTAATTGATCTCTCGGCCCAATGGCAGTGGTGCTCAAATTACTCATAGAAAATAATAAAAAATTGTTTCAAGGTGTATTAGTATAAAGAAAAAAAGTCTACATACGCTATTATAGTCATCTAAGTGACATAATTGTTATGAAAACTTGATGAAGTATAACCAACTATCCAAGTAACCACCTAAGAGTAAAGACCGCATGCATACTAATTTCACCCCAGAAGAACATGACTTTGAACAAGAAGTACAAGCATTTTTCAAAGATAAATATCCAGATGATATTAAACAAAAACAAGATCGTGCCATCCCACTTCTAAAGGATGATTTTATCCGCTGGCAAAAGGTACTCTATGAACAAGGTTGGGCCGCAATCAATTGGCCAGTTGAATATGGTGGAACAGGCTGGTCAACAGTCCAAAAATACATCTTTGCCAATGAAATGGCCAAAGCCAATGCCCCAGCAATTGTACCTTTTGGCCTTGGAATGGTTGGTCCCGTTATCTACACATATGGAAATGAGGAACAAAAACAAAGATTCTTACCTGATATTGCTGCTAGTAATGTCTGGTGGTGTCAAGGTTACTCGGAACCAGGATCGGGTTCAGACTTGGCGTCGCTGAAAACCCGTGCCGATCGAGACGGTAATGAATATATCGTGAATGGTACAAAAACATGGACTACTTTGGGTCAAATGGCTGATTGGATTTTTTGTCTATTAAGAACTAGCAGTGATGTAGCGAGGAAACAAGAAGGTATTAGTTTCATTTTAGTGGATATGAAAACACCAGGAGTTACTGTCCGACCTATCATTACGATTGAAGGTGGCCATGAGGTCAATGAGGTTCATTTTGAAGATGTCAGAGTGCCTTTGAACAATTTAATTGGTGAAGAAGGAAAAGGTTGGACCTATGGAAAGGTCCTACTCCAACATGAGAGGACCAGTATTGCCGGAGTTGCTCGATCAGAATATCGTCTAAATCGATTGAAAGATAAAATTAGAAACGCCGATAAAGCTCAACCTTCTTTACAGGGTGATAACAGTTTTTTACGTAAAATTGCCGCTCTAGAGATAGAATTAAAAGCGCTTGAATATACCGAATTAAGAACACTTGCTGCTGTATCTGTAGGAAATGCACCAGGGCCTGAATCATCATTATTGAAGATACGTGGTACAGAAATTCAACAACGTTTAGATGAATTATTTATGGAAGCGGCTGGTTATTTCTCATTACCCTATGTTCCCGATCAGTATTCACTTGAAAGCAATGAAACAATGCATGTCGGTTTCGGTTCGGATACTGTAAGTTCCTTGCAATATTTCAATAATCGAAAAGCATCAATTTATGGCGGCTCAAATGAAATACAAAAAAATATTATTGCCAAGCATGTACTTGGATTATAAAGAACATAAATACTGGAAAAATATATGGATTTCTCAATAACAGAAGAACAATCAGCTCTAAAGGACGTGATTTCACGTTTTATCGATAACGAGTATGATTTTGAGCGGCGCATGAAAATAGCCGATGGCGAAACTGCTTTCAATCACGAGGTATGGAATTTCTTTGTTGAGCAGGGCTTTACAGCAATTCTTTTTTCCGAGGAAGATGGTGGTCTTGATGGGGGAGCCGTTGAGATGATGTTAATCATGAAAGAAATTGGAAGAGGTTTAATGCTGGAACCATTTTTAGAAAATATAGTGCTTGCAGGGGGCGTCCTAAAACGCTTAGGAACAACTAAACAAAAAGAACAATGGCTTGGTGAGATTATCAATGGTGAAATACAAGCTACTGTTGCTTTCACAGAACCACAATCACGCTTTAACTTGAATGATATTTCAACAACAGCAAAAAAACAAAATAACCAATTTATAATAAATGGAAAAAAATCCTTTGTCCCTAATGGTGCCGATGCAGATCTGATAATCATGCCAGCAAGAACCTCTGGTTCACAATCTGATACTCATGGAATAACGCTCTTTGGGGTATCTAAAGAAAGCGATGGTTTAAGTTTTAATACATATAAAACAGTGGACGGTCATAGTGCTACAGAAATAACGATCACAAATGTAAAAATCACTGCAGATTGCGTTATTGGTAATATTGATGAAGGTTATGATTGTCTTGAAGAGACTATAGATGAGGCAACTCTTGCGATTTGTGCTGAAGCAATTGGAATCATGCGTTCATTGCATGATAAAACAGTTGAATATTCAAAAAATCGTGTTCAATTTGGTATTCCAATTGGAGGTTTCCAAGCACTGCAGCATCGCATGGTTGATAATCTAATGGCATGTGAACAAAGTGAGTCACTCCTTTTATGGGCGGTAATGACTGATGCGAAAAATACCAAAAATTTAAAGAAAGCCATCAGTGGATTAAAATATCAAATTGGCACTGCCGGTAAACATGTCGGCCAAGAGGCTGTTCAACTTCATGGTGGAATGGGAATATCATGGGAACTCGATATTGCACACTTATTCAAAAGATTATCTGCACTGGAAATCCTTTTCGGAAATGCCGATTTTCATCTGCAAAGATTTATTGATTTATCTGACAGTTAATTAGTTAATCAAAAAAATTGATCATTGAGTATATTTCTAATTTTTTAATCAACAATCAAGAAATACTTTTATGAATTAAGCGCTTGTTTTTCAATTTTAGCCCATGAATCTCTTAACGTTACAACGCGATTAAAACTCTTTTTTTCACTCATATTATCGAGGCAAAAATATCCATTTCTTTCTAACTGGAAGACTTTGGGTGCATTTTCTTCGGCGAATGAGGATTCGAGCTCTGCCTCGACGATTTCCAGTGAGTGAGGGTTTATTGATGCTTCTATATCATCGACATTCGCAGGATCAGGTATCTTAAACAGTCGATCATAAAGCCTTACTTCAGAAGTAATGGAATGTTGTGCTGATACCCAATGAATAGTCCCTTTAACTTTCTTGTCACTTTTTCCAGTACCACTTTTTGTATCCACATCATAACTACATATAAGCTCAATCACTTCCCCATTGGAGTTCTTAATCACTTCATCACAGCGAATAATATAAGCATAACGCAACCTCACTTCGCCACCAGGCTTTAATCTAAAAAATTTTCTTGGGGCATCCTCTAAGAAGTCACTGCTCTCAATATATAATTCACGACAGAAAGGCATCTTTCTAATACCTAAATCTGGAAAATTAGGATGATTCTGTGCGTCAAGATACTCCACTTGACCTTCATCATAATTTGATAAGGTAACCTTCAATGGCTTTAATACTCCCATTCTTCGTTCAGAGGTATCTCCAAGATTCTTTCTAACGCAATTCTCAAGAACGCCCATTTCTATAATATTATCTTTCTTAGTAACTCCAATTCTTTTACAGAAGTCTAAAATAGCTGATGCTGGATATCCCCTCCTCTTCATTCCGGAAATCGTCACCAAACGAGGGTCATCCCAACCATCTACAACTCCTTTTTCAATCAAATCATTCAATTTTCTTTTACTGGTTAAAGAATAAGCAAGGTTTAATCTTGAAAATTCAATTTGACGCGGACAATGTTGAGTTTCCACCTGCTTTACAAACCAATTATATAGTGGACGATGATCCTCAAATTCCAATGTGCAAAGCGAATAAGTAATCCCTTCAAAAGCATCAGAAAGTGCATGCGCAAAATCATACATCGGATAGATACACCATTTATCAGCTGTTCTCTGATGTTGGTAATGTCTTATCCGATATATTGCTGGATCTCTTAAGTTCATATTGGGTGAAGCCATATCTATCTTTGCTCTCAAGATCATTTTGCCATCAGAAAATTCGCCATTTCGCATGCGCTTAAAAATATCTAAATTTTCTTGTGCAGATCGACTTCTAAAAGGATTATCAATACCTGGTTTTGTAAGCGTACCCCTTGATATTTTTATCTCCTCTGGCGTTGACTCGTCAACGTAAGCGAGATTTTTTTCAATTAAAGAGATTGCCGCTAGATAAAACTGTTCAAAATAATCCGAAGCATGCGTTAATTTTTTACCCCAATCGAAACCAAGCCAAGTCACATCTTTTTTTATAGATTCAACAAATATTTCATTTTCTTTGGTGGGGTTTGTATCATCAAACCTTAAGAAAGTTATTCCATTTTTTTCTGCTGCAACGCCAAAGTTTAGACAAATAGACTTAGCATGACCTAAATGCAGGAAACCATTTGGCTCGGGAGGAAATCGCGTTACGACCTGACAGGACGAATCCTCAAGTATGTCTTGATCAATAATTTGTCGTATAAAATCTTTAGATAAATCTTCACTCATATTTTTGCAAATTTTTAGGCTTAATTTTACAGTAATTTAGATATCAGATCTTAATACTATTTTGGAGCACGGCAACTTTTGCATTGACCTTGAATTTCAAGCATCTGATGAATAGCAGAGAAACCCATATCTGATGCTTTAGATTGTACCAAGTCAAGAATTTCATCATCACCCAACTCTGTGACACTTCGGCAATCACGGCAGATGAGAAATTGACCTTGATGCGAATTACTCGGATCAGTACACCCTATAAAGGCATTCAGTGAATCTAAGCGATGAACTAATTCAGCTTCAATTAAAAAACCAAGCGCACGATATACGGTAGGTGGCTCCGCTTTTGTTCCTTCGGATCTTAGAGTATTAAGAATATCATAAGCACCTAATGGTTTATGACTGCCCCATATTAATTCTAAAACTTTTTGACGAATCTTAGTAAATCTCAAACCTTTTTTCCTGCAAATTACCTCAGCATTTTGCAGCGCATCTTCAATACATAGGTCGTGATCATGACTGTCATTCAAATGATTATTGGTTATATATTTTTTATTCATTTCTTAGCTCATGTCCTTATAAATAAGCTCTACATATCAAAAAAAATACTTCTTAGTTATAGGACTGTTTGTTTTGAGGTACAATAATGCCACAAATTCAATTTAAAATAATTTTATATAATTCGAGAATATAAAATGGTCACAATAAAACTCCCTGATGGGTCTGAAAAAAATTTCAATAAACCAACTAATGGACTTGAAATTGCTGTATCAATTGGAGCAAATCTCGCCAAAGCTGCTGTAGCTGTCTATATTAATGGCATCCAGCATGATTTGAGTGATCAAATTAATGATGATGCCGAAGTTTCATTGATCACCATTAATAGTGAAGAAGGCATTGAAATTATGCGACATACTCTTACCGCGCACGTCCTCGCAAGAGCGGTAAAAAACCTCTATCCAAAAGCAAAGCTCGTCATTGGACCGACCATTGAAAACGGGTTCTATTATGATTTCCTTTTTGAAGATCAATTATCTGTTGATGATCTTCCAAAAATCGAAAAAGAAATGCAAAAAATTATTGCCTCTGAAGAATTTATTGAAAAATCCTTAAAGTCAAAAAAAGAGGCTGTTGAACTATTTAAGGAACGCTCAGAAAAATATAAAATTGATATCATCCAAAATTCAGATCAAGTAGATAATTTTCAAATATACCGACAAGGTTCATCAGGGTTTATTGATTTATGCAGAGGGCCGCACCTACCTTCTCTTAAACACATTGGCGCCTTTAAACTTACAAAAATTGCCGGTGCTTATTGGAAGGGCGATGCAAAAAATGAAATGCTCCAACGAATCTATGGCACTGCTTGGTTAACCAATAAAGATCTAAAAAAATATCTTTTTAGACTTGAAGAAGCTGAAAAAAGAGACCACAGAAAACTGGGTAAAAAAATGGACCTCTTTCATTTTCAAGATGAAGCTCCTGGTGCGATTTTTTGGCACCCTAAAGGTTGGGGGTTATTCCAAAAACTCATAGATTATATGAGAGAAAAACAAACAAATGCTGGTTACAGTGAAGTCAATACTCCAGAACTAATGGATCGATCACTATGGGAGGCCTCGGGTCATTGGGAATCTTTTGGTGAGCATATGTATACTACAGAAACGGGTGACGGCAGAAACTTTGCCATCAAACCGATGAATTGCCCCGGTCATGTTCAAATTTTCAAACAAGGTATAACCAGCTATCGTGATTTACCCTATCGTCTTGCAGAATTTGGTAAGGTGCATCGCTATGAGCCCTCCGGAGCTTTGCATGGGATGCTTAGGGTACGCGCATTCACTCAAGATGATGCTCATATCTTTTGTACGCTTGAGCAAATAACAGGCGAGACAATCGCTGTTTGCGAATTAATCCTTGGTATCTATCGCGACTTTGGATTCAATGATGTCATTATTAAATTTGCTGATCGACCAAAAATCCGTGTCGGTGATGATGAAATTTGGGATAAAGCTGAGACTGCGCTAAAAGAAGCGCTTGAAAAAACCGGACTTGAGTATAAGTACAATCCTGGTGAGGGCGCATTCTATGGCCCGAAATTAGAGTTTGTTTTGAGGGATGCGATAGGTAGAGATTGGCAATGCGGCACCCATCAAGTGGATTTAAATTTACCCACCAGACTCAATGCAACCTATATTGGTGAGGATGGACAGAAACATACTCCAGTATTATTACACAGGGCTATATTTGGTTCGTTGGAGCGTTTTATTGGCATATTAATCGAGCATCATGCTGGAAATCTGCCGCTTTGGTTATCGCCATTACCCGTAAAGGTTCTTACCATCACATCGGATGCCGATGAATATGCAAAAACCGTTGCAAAGAAATTACAGACCGCAGGTATAACGGCTGAATGCGATCTTAGGAATGAAAAAATATCTTACAAAGTAAGAGAGCACAGTCTCGCAAAAATTCCTGTACTGATGGCGGTTGGTCATCGTGAGATTAAAGAAAAAAGTGTTTCAATTCGTCGTTTAGGCACAAAAGATCAAAAAACCATGAATTTGGATGATGCCATTAAAGAATTAAAAAAAGAGATTCAAAATAATTCAAAATAATAATTTTATATTAGAAAAAATGAATAAAGTTTTTTTAATGGGTTCAAGTGAATGTTAAAAAGCCCTAGAATTGCCTTACTCTTCGTTTTCCTGCTTCCTTTAAAACTACTGCAGGCTCAGAACGATATCTATTTTCCCCCAAACGGAAAATGGGAAAGACGACCACCGGAATCCCTAGGAATAGATGCAGAAAAACTTGCAGCGGCAGTGGAGCTGGCTAAAAAAAATACTGTGGTTAAACCGCATGATATGAATCAATTCATTGAAAATAGTTTTGGTCGCGAACCCCTCTTTAGTATCTTGGGACCCACAAAAAAACGAGAGCAAGGATCGGGGTTAGTTATCAGGAAAGGATATATTGTTGCGGAATGGGGAGATATCGACCGTGAAGATATGACTTTTAGTGTGACTAAAAGCTATCTGTCGACAATGGCGGGTTTAGCCTATGATGATGGCCTGATACCCGATGTCAGAAAAAAGGTAAAAAATACCTTCCCTCATGAGAGTTTTAATCAACTGCATAATGAATCCATCACCTGGGAGCATTTCTTGCATCAAAACTCAGATTGGAGTGGGGTACTCTGGGGGAAACCCGACTGGGCGGATAGACCGGCAAATTTTGACCCTGCCATCGCTATCAACCGGGATATGCATGAACCCGGTACCTTCTATAAATACAATGACACCCGCGTAAACATGCTGGCCTACACGTTACTTAATATCTGGCGAAAACCTTTAGATGACATCCTAAAAGAACGTATTATGGACCCTATCGGAGCTAGTGATGAATGGGAATGGCACGGTTACAGGAACTCATGGGTGGAGATTGACGGCAAGCGCATGCAATCCCCATCAGGTGGGGGTCACTGGGGTGGCGGATTTTTTATTAGCACACTTGATCACGCCAGATACGGCTATCTCTTCATGAATAACGGAAAATGGAAAGAACAACAACTGATTTCAGAAAATTGGATTACACTTGCCACAGCACCGTCCCCAACGAACCTCCGTTATGGTTACCTCTGGTGGCTCAATACCAATCAGGCGATTTCCAATGCTCCGACTTCTGCTTTTTATGCCAGTGGTGCCGGTGGAAATTACATTTGGATCGACCAAGAAAATGAGTTGTTAATTGTAATGCGATGGGTTCCAAAAATGAGAGAAGTTATAGCTGCGTTTACCGGTAGTCTACAAGAATAAAAAATAACAATAAATGCAAGATCGTAGTTCTTACAATACTTTTCTGTAAATTAATTCCTGATGAATTTGCGAGACGATTGATAACGCAATCGTGCTTGATCCTCTTCCACCAATATCAAGTCCTGCTGGGCCATGAAGACGGTCTTTAAGACTTAATGCTGCTTCACCTAACTCAGTTAAAATCTTATTTTTTCTCTCTTTAGGCCCAAGTAAGCCAACGTAAGGAATATTGGTTTCAGCAATAATCTTTAGGTAATTCTGATCCTGGTCAAAATGATGAGTCATCACCACAACAGCATGAAAATCCTCAATATCTATGTTTTTAGTCACTGCATTGACAGCGTAATTACAGGCTCTAGTATTTTCTCCGAAATCCACTGACTCGATATATGCTGGACGATGATCTTGAATGGTAACCAACCAACCCAATTCTGTACAAAAATTAACCAGTGGAATAGCATCGTTACCAGCACCTAGAATCAGAATTTTTGGTACTGGTTTCAAAAGAGCACACAAAATTGATGTGCCATCAACATCCTCAGCGCTCAGTAAAGAAGATCTGGAAGCCAGACTATATTTAATTCTTTCATTTATTTTAGGTAATAATAATTCAGAAACACCGAAATTCTTTTTACTTTTATTGTTACCAAGTAAACTTGCGCCTATGTCATCAGAATTATCAGACTCAACCACGATAGCCATAACACCAAATTCATTCGTGGTTAAATAGTCTTGTAATGATTGGAATGGTTCATAATTATTTTTTGGTAATAAGGGTTGTAAAAATATACGCATTAAACCGTCACATCCAACACCCAAACCCCAAAGCGAATCCTCATTACTTAAATCATAAGTAATCAACGAAGATTTATTCTCTGTTAGCACTATCTTTGCTTGCTCCACGAGATCACCCTCAAGGCAGCCACCTGATAACATCCCAGAAAAATGGCCGTCATCAGATATCAGCATATAAGTGCCGATTTTGCTGTAAGTGGAACCCTCTGTAAAACTTACAGTCGCAAGTACCAACTCTTGTCCAAGTAATTTTTTTTGCTCAAAAAAAGCATCGATACTTAAGGTTTTCATGAAACAGGCAAATTAGTTTACATGGTAGGCATCGAGAACTCTGCACCAGATCTAATTCCTGCGGGCCATCTTGATGTTACCGTCTTTAATCTGGTATAAAATCGAACACCTTCCATACCATAAACTCCATTACTTCCAAATAGCGACTTTTTCCATCCACCAAAGCTATGAAAAGCCAATGGAACAGGAATAGGTACATTAACACCAACCATACCAACTAGAATTTTATGAGAAAACTCCCTAGCTGCATCGCCATCACGAGTGAAAATTGCGGTACCGTTTCCAAATTGATGATCATTGACCAGGCCAACTGCCTGATCAAAACTATCAACTCGAGTAATTGTTAGCACCGGTCCAAAAATTTCTTCTTGATAAACACGCATCTCTTTCGTCACATTATCGAATAGAGTGGGGCCAAGAAAATACCCTAAGGAATTAGTTATTTCGTGTGTCCTCCCATCAATAAGGAGAGAGGCCCCTTCAGACTCACCAAGATCGATATAAGAACGAACCTTATCCCTATGTTCTGCTGTGATTAATGGGCCCATATGATTAGTATTATCAGTGCCGGGACCAATTTTTAATGAAGCTATTTTAGGCAGCAATATTTCGAGCAGCGCTTCCGCTGAATTACCAACAGTAACAACAGCAGAGATCGCCATACAACGCTCTCCGGCAGAGCCATAGCCGGCCCCCAATAATGCATCGGCAACTTGTTCCATATCCGCATCCGGCATCACAACAAGGTGATTCTTTGCGCCACCCAATGCTTGAACACGTTTACCTTTCTCAGAACAAGTTTTATATATATGCTCAGCAACCGGTGTAGAGCCAACAAAACTGACTGCAGCTACTTCGTCAGCATTCAACAGACTATTCACAGCAACATGATCGCCTTGAATAACATTGAAAACTCCATCAGGCAAACCGGCCTCTTTTAATAGCTCAGCCCACTTAATGGCACATGTAGGGGTTTTCTCGGAAGGTTTCAAAATAAAAGTATTGCCACAGGCAATAGCTATTGGAAACATCCAAAGTGGTACCATAGCAGGAAAGTTAAATGGAGTAATCCCAACACAAATACCCATCGGTTGCCTCATGGAATAAGTATCGACTCCAGTCCCAACTTGATCGTTGTAATCGCCTTTAATTAAATGAGGAATTCCACAGGCAAACTCGACAACTTCCAAGCCTCTTTGAATCGATCCATCGGCATCATCAAGAACCTTGCCATGCTCTTGAGTAATGATTTGAGCAATTTCTCTTCTATCACGCTCAATCAACTCTTTAAATTTAAACATTACTTTTGCACGTCTAAGAACCGGTGTTCGTGACCAACTTTCAAAAGCAAGAGCTGAAGATTTTATCGCTGCTTTCACGTCCTCTTCTGTTGATATAACTACTGAAGCACATGGCTCACCTGTGGCTGAATCTGTCACCGAATCATAATGCTTAGAAACAGATTTACACAACTTGCCATCAATCCAATTATCAACAACACGGATCTCAGGATTATTATTTCTCTTTGAATTCATGCCGTCCTCAATGAAGTTCGAATTATCTCCACAGTCTGCTCAATTTGACTCTCCTTGACGATCAAAGGTGGAGAAAAAGCAATTGTGTCGCCCGTGGTTCTAATGATTAAACCTTTATCGTAACATTCCCTAAAGATACTCATCGCCCTAGCGGTCGGTTGTCCTTCTATAGGTTTAAGTTCAACCGCACCAATCAAACCATAATTTCTCACATCAATAACATACGGCTCTTCTTTAAGTGAATGCAATGCATCAGCAAATTTATCTTCTAATGATAACGCTCGATTAAACAAATCATCCTCAGCATAAACATCCAAGGTCGCACATGCGGCAGCCGCCGCTAAAGGATGGCCAGAATAAGTATAACCATGGAAAAACTCAATTGCCCCATCGGGGCCTGTCATGAATGTCTCGTATATCTCCCTTTTTGTAAGCACAGCACCCATCGGAACGGTTCCACTCGTTAAACCTTTAGCTGTTGTCATAATATCAGGAGTAACATCAAATCGTTTTGCAGCAAAGGCATCGCCAGTCCTCCCAAAAGCACATATAACCTCATCAAAGATCAACATAATTCCATGTTTTGTACAAATTTCTCTGATTTTCTTAAGGTAACCTTGAGGAGGTAAAAGGACGCCCGCAGATCCAGCAATCGGTTCAATAATAACACCAGCAATATTCGATGGATCATGTAAAGCAATGATATTCTCAAGTTCATCAGCAAGATGCTCGCCCCAACTTGGTAAGCCTCTCGAAAAAGCATTATGTTCGAGATTATGGGTATGTGGAAGATGATCCACGCCAGGTAACATAGCACCAAACATTTTACGATTTGGTGACATACCGCCTACCGAGATGCCACCAAAACCTACTCCATGATAGCCACGCTCACGTCCGATGAAACGAGTTCGTTCACCTTGACCACGAATACGGTGATAAGCCAACGTCATTTTCATGGCTGTATCTACCGCTTCTGAGCCAGAATTAACAAAAAATGCATGATCAATTCCCTCTGGAGCCAAATCAGTTAGTTTTGATGCCAACTCAAACGCCTTGGGATGACCAAGCTGAAAAGCCATTGCATAATCTAGATCAGCTGCCTGATCCTGGATAGCTTGCACGATCCTGGGATCACAATGACCAGCATTGCAACACCATAAACCAGCAACCATATCAAGTAACTT
>TARA_B110001454_G_scaffold209723_1_pt1 | contig 21396 bp, 19 predicted proteins | sample TARA_B110001454 | Tara Oceans TARA_B110001454 (sample SAMEA4397004) | marine metagenome | biome: Polar Biome; feature: [MES] marine water layer (ENVO:01000295) within the mesopelagic zone...; material: water (ENVO:00002006), including particulate matter (ENVO:01000060) such... | reverse complement strand
GCAAGGATTCGGTCGGCAGGTTTACATTCAAGGTAGCGGCCGACTACCAAGTAACCCACGACGTGCTGGCCTACGCCTCGTTCAGCCGTGGCTTTAAGTCCGGAAACTATGGCCTCGTCACCTACAATAGGGCGACGCCTACTGATCCCGAGGAAATTGACGCATATGAACTCGGATTGAAGACCGAACTGTTCGATCGAAGGGTCCGCTTCAACGCGGCAGCCTTCTACTACAATATCTCGAACCCGCAGGTTCAGCTCGTTGATCTCGCAACGAACGCGGTACTGTTTTCGAACGCAGGCGGATCCGAGGCCAAGGGCGTTGAGGCGGAAGCTGAGGTCGTGCTAGGCCGTGGCTTGACTGCGCGCGCAAGCGCAACTTATGTCGACTCGCAATATACTGATTACCAGGGCGCTCCGACTTCGATCCCGGATCCCAACGGAGGCTCGTTGTTTGTGCCCGGTGGTGTCGACGCTACCGGCAACCGTACTCCGCTCGCGGCCAGGCTTACCTTCAACGTGGGCGCCGACTATACGATCGAGACCAGCGGAGGCGACGTTACCGTAACCGCAGACTGGGCTCACAACAGCGGCTACTTCTTTGAGCCGGACAATCTGCTGAAGCAAAAACCCTTCAATTTGGTCAGTGCGCAAATCCGGTATAAACCGAGCAGCAATTTCGCCATGCGGCTGTTTGGCCGCAACCTCCTTGGCGAGCGGATCATAGCCGCTGCTGGAAGCTATGTCGGTCCGGTCGGGTACACCTACGTACCGTCCTCACCAAGAACATGGGGCATCGCGCTGGACGTTGACTTCTGAGATCCGAAAATTAGTACTTCGTTGGGAGCAACTGGGTCCAAAAGGTTGTTGCCACCCTATTAAGACTCGCGCCGACCGGCGGGCTTTTTTCTCGTGGAGAGCATTAGCACTACTTTGGTAGATTTTTACGATTGATGGATTTGGTGCAATGTGGACATTGCGTCGGCGGGGGCTGGGCGAGTGCGTTGAGGATGGCCTGACGCACCGCTGGCAGGCTTGGCTGTGGGGGAGGTCCGGGGGATTCTTTTTCCCCTTTGGCCTGCTTGAGCCTCCGGAACTGCAGGAAGGCGAGAGCGATCATGCACATGAGGAAATGCTTGTGCAGGCCCTGCCATGATCGCCCCTCGAAGTGATTAAGGCCCAGTTCTTCCTTAAGAGCCTGATTCGAAAGTTTTTCAAGCATAGCAATACTTTGCAGGGTGGTGTCAGTCTAATGCGGACTGTTCTCCACATCGCAGAATTCGGGCAGGGAGCGCGACGCGTCAGGCGGCAAGGTTCTGCCACTCGGCGAGGGCTTCGGAGCGTCGTTCCTTGTAAATTTCCCTGCTGACGAGAAGGCGTTCCGAGTTGAAATGATTGTGGAAGGAGGCGTGGACTGAAGCAAACTTTTGCAGTGTCTTCATCTGGCGAAATCGTAGCATCGCGCGCTCTCGTCGTCGAAATGGAAGGTGTGAGTTTTCGGCCCTGTTATTGGCCCAACGCCCCACTTCCTGACGTTCGAGATTGCCAAGTTCCCGCATCGCTGCGGGATAGGATTTCAGCCCGTCGGTGACATTCTTCTCGGCTCGGCCATGGCGTTTCAATGCCTTCTTCATAAAGGTCATGGCCGCCAATTTGTCCCGTTTCTTCGTGACGAAGGACTCCAGGATTTCGCCCTCATGATCCACTGCGCGCCAGAGATAAACCATCTCTCCGTTCAGCTTGACGTACATCTCGTCAAGATGCCAGCGCCAGTGCCGAGGCCCACGCATGTGAGAAACGCGCTTGCGGCGAATCTCCGCAGCGACCATCGGGCCAAATCGATTCCACCAATACCGCACCGTCTCGTGACAAATGTCGATCCCGCGCTCAAATAGCAAATCTTCCACGTTCCTCAATGACAGCGGATATCGGATACGCCGCGCGCAACGCAAGGAAGCGCGTCCCATCAACCGTGCGCGATCCTTACAGGGGGGGTCCCGTTTGCACGCCGATTGACAGTCTTGCACATCAGGTGATGCACATATGAGCCACCAACGGGGAAACGTAAGTGACCGAACCCGAGCGCGCTTACTGGCCCGGCAGCTGTCAAACTTGCGGATGGCCGTTTCCGGCGTGAGCCGACATTCACACCGCCGCATCGGAACGGCGTATGTTGGTCGCTAGTCGCCACTGCCAGGGGGCGATCAAGAATGGCAGCTATCCCCCATTACCACCCAGAACTGCCTTTCCGGACACGGCCCAAAGCAGTTGTAACGATCGATCGGGCAATGTCCGCTCACCCCAACATTCACGACATTCGGAGCTCCAAAGCGACTTTTCGAAAGGGGACGGTCGTCAAGGTCATTGTACACGCAGCCTACCACTTAGCCGTCCTCAAGAGCATGCGCCATAGCATCACCAATTGCGTTTGCCGCCCGTAATGCTGGATCAGCATCAACGTGCGCGTAGCGTTGAGTAGTTTGCGCTTGGGAATGTCCCAACAGACGTCCGATTACCGGCAGAGAAGCGCCCTGCCCTACAGCCACACTCGCCGCTGTATGACGTAAGTCATGTAATCTTACGCCTTCGAGCTTTGCTCTTCTGCAAATCCGAGTCCATGATTTCCGTAAGTTAATCATCCGACCTTCAACACCTGTTCCCGGAAAGATGAACTGGCTACTGCTGGAGCGCTGCCGTTGGTCATCCATAACGGCTAATGCTGCTTCGCTGAGATAAATAGGCTTCGCGCCAGTCTTACTATCCGGAAGCGCAAGAATTCTTCGGCTGCGGTCTATCCAGTCCCATTGAGAGGTGAGGACTTCGTTTAGCCTTGCCCCGGTCAGCAAAAGCAACCGAACTGCGTTAGCAGCGTCAGGAGAAAGTTCACCAACTTTCACCATTTCTCGCATCGAGTTTCCCATCCTCGACAATTCGTCTGCGCTTAGATACCGATTACGTGGTATTTCTTTAAAGCGCTCAATATGCTTGCAAGGGTTCGATCCAGCCGGTCGGATTTCCCAAACTTCCGCCAGAGTCATCAGCCGCGACAGCAAAGCCAGGGCACGATTAGCGCGATAGGGCGCTTTCTTCATCGATTTATGCAGACGGTCAACATCGCTGCGAGTAACCTTATCAACAACAAAAGACCCCAAGCGCGGTTTTACAACATCGCGCCAAAGACCTTCGTAATCATATCGCGTCTTTTGCTTTCGCCACGTAAGATGTTCATTTGAAAAGCGCTGCCAGAGGCCCTCCATTGAAAGAGCATTACGTTTTTGCACTTTTAAAGCTTGGGGGTCTTCTCCCCGCGCGACCGCAGCTAGCGCCTGCTGGGCTAATAAGCGCGCTTGATCTGGGGTCAATTGACCATGGCTACCGAGTGTAAGCCAGCGTTGAGGAGCTGCCCGCCCGCCACCATCAGTTCGGTATTTGACCAAGTACTTTTTTGCGCCTGACGGCAGTGCCTTCACTGCGAAACCGCTCAAGGCATCATCCCAGAGAAAACCGGGTTTATCGTCGACGGCCACAAGGGCGTCCACGGACCTCTTGGTAATTTTACCCATTTGAACCTCAATCTTTCAGCAACCACATAGCAACCACCATGCCGAGCAATCAAGGGGAATATACCAAGATCAGGAGAACTACGAATCGCATGAACTTATTGATTTGATGTGTTTTTATAGATTGATATAGCACTGGAGAGAAAACGGTAGAAACCGAAATAAACTGACTTTTAATCAGTAGGTCGATGGTTCGAATCCAGCAGGGCTCACCATATATTTCAACGGGTTTCATCCGTCAGGACCGTTTTAAAAGCGAAATCTGAGCGGTTTTTAGAACGGTGGAATTGTACTCACGCCCGCTTGCGTCCATTTTTCCACCGACATCCATTTGGGGCCGAGCAGATAGCTTGCCCCGTCGCTGGCACGGTGTCACGCGCGCAGGGACCGAATATGATCATGCCCAGTCGCCGCTCGACCTGCAGTAACCTGACCCACAAGGCTGGTTATGATTTCAGCAAATTAAACAATCCGACTTCGCTACGAAGCTATAGACTGAATACGATCGCACTGATGATCGCTCTAGCCAAGGCGACTGTTAGAAAGGCTGCAGGAAAACCGAACCGCGCCAATTGCGTGCTGCAGAAGCGAAAACGCTTGCACTACTCGCCTTTAATTAGAAATCGACATCGCCGCTCAGTTCTCTCATGACTGCTCGCTCAAAGACGTGTTGTTCAAAGCATGAGAAATTGTCGTTAAGGGCCGAAAACCGGCGGGTTGAGCCACATGTCAAAAGGCATAGCCATTTCGACTTGTTTCCCGGTTGAGGCTTATCAAAAGCCCGAATATCAGCGGGATCAGTGATCATATGTCGGATCCATTCAGCGTCAAAGCCACGTCCAGTCATCGAAGAGCGCGGCGTGACCCTTGATTTCATTATGGTTGTCGAAAAGAGTCCAGACGGTTGCCTGTTTGATACGGAACTCCCACCCCGTCGTCGTGACCCGGTCGCCGGCATAATCGTCAATAAATCCATGTTGTGCCACGCGCTCGAACAGCCTAGACCGCTCCGCGCGATTGATGGGCTTGGCAGATAAGCGGGATGGCATAGCAATCAGACCGGATGCATCCGTCGCAAATAACGTTATTGCCGTTTTGTTGCCGTAGAAGAAGATTGGGTCGGCCTCCGTCGAGTGGGCGACCAAAGCAAAAGGCGCCTCCCAAAGTTTTTCAGGATTTGCTTCCGTCATAGGCAAGAGACAACGTCCGGTAAGGCGAACATAGCTGTCGATGATCAACTGCATCCGATTGCCAGCATGGGCAAAGATGATATCGCGGTCAGACCGCGCAATCGGATCATCCGAACCGCTCAAACACTGGTCCTCAGCACGCACCCTATAACCTCCTCAGATGTTCGTGCTACCGTCTGACCCGCGTCGACGTCACGCGGCAACAGCCAACGATTTGCCAAAGATGCCTCCAATCCCGGCGAACGGAAGGGCGCTCTCTTCCTCGATACGAAGAAGCTGATTATACTTGGCCAGCCGTTCGCTGCTGCGTACCGATCCGATTTTGATCTGCCCAGCGCCCAGCGCCACGGCCAGATCAGCAATGAAAGTGTCTTCCGTCTCGCCAGAACGGGCCGAAACGACGGCTGCATATCCCGCTGCCTTTGCTGTGGCTGTTGCTTCGATCGTACCGCTAACCGTGCCGTTCTGGTTGAGTTTAATGAGAGCGGCGTTCGCCACCTTCCTGTCTATTCCAGTCCGAATGCGTTCAACGCTGGTCACGAACAGATCATCCCCGACGATCTGGCAATTGGGTAACTTCGACGTAAAACGATGCCAATTGTCCCAGTCGTCCTGCTCGAGTGGATCCTCAATGGATATCACGGGATAACGGCGGGCCAGATCGAGAATAAAGTCGGCCATCTCCGCGCCTACAAACGTCCTGCGTTCACCGGCCAGCCGATAGTGTCCACCCTCGAACAATTCACTCGCCGCCACATCGAGCGCGATCGCGGCATCTTCTCCAGGTCTCAGGCCGGCAGCTTCAAACGATTGAACCATCAGGTCCATGGCCTCCTGGGCCTTGCCAAATCCCGGACTCAATCCCCCTTCATCGGCAAGAAGCGTCGAAAGTCCTTTTTCCTGCATCAGCTGCGCCGAAGACAAGCGGATACGCGTAATGATCTCAAGCGCTTCGCTGTATGTCTCCGCTCCAACTGGAATGACCAGAAAGTCCTGCAAGTCCATGCCGCGCCCGGCGTGCGCTCCACCACTCAAAATGTTGGTCATTGGCATCGGCATGGAGGGAGTTGTATTCGCCAGATTGGCAAGATGGCGATAAAGCGGTATCTTTTCATGGTCAGCCGCAGCACACGCAACGGCCATGGAGATGGCGAGGATCGCATTCGCCCCCATCCGCTCCAGCGACGCGGTCCCGTCGACCTCGCGCATCAATTGATCGACGGCATTTTGATCCAGCGCCGACTGACCGTTAATGGCGAGTGCCAGCTCTTCGTTCGCGTGTGCGACTGCCTTCCGCACGCCAAGACCGTCATAATGCGCTGCATCGCCATCCCGAAGTTCCCAGGCTTCATATATTCCTCTCGATGCTCCTGAGGGAGCGCACGCCCGGCCGAAGCTGCCATCGTTGAGCCTCACATCAGCTTCAACGGTAGGTCGTCCCCGGCTGTCGAGAATTTGGCGTGCGCGGATAGTTGCTACACGTGCAGAAGTTGTCATGCTCAAGGCTCCGGAAAGATAAGAAAGTCGGTAATCAGAGGCGATGTCTCAACTGCGAGTAACTGGAGCGCTTTCGCTTCGATTAACGGGGGATCGAGCCGCGACAGGTAATCTGCAGGAGATTTACCGAATAGCCGTGCCAGTAGCAGGCCGCCAGTAATGTTGGCCAGACCGGAATCCAAAACAGGAAGGCCGTGCTCTTGATAGCCGCTCAGGAAAGACCGAATGGCGTCGCCCATTTGAGCGGGATACCCGCCCCGCAGGGCTGACTTGAGCATCAGATGCGCAAGGCAAAACCCTATGTCGAAACGTGGGTCACCCCAATGGGCGACTTCAAAGTCAAGGATAACAATGTCCTTGCCATCGGCCAGAATATTCTTCGGACTGTAGTCACCATGTACCAAGGCCTGTCGCCGACCCAGCATGTCTTGAGCCACACCACGAATACGCGACGCATATTCGGGCTTTTTATCTGCCACATATTCGAAGAACGGGTCCACCCTGAGTTCCCGGAAAAACTGGAGATCGGAAAACTGCTGCGCGAGGTCAGCACGCTTTGACGAGCGGCTGTGAAAGCGACCCAGTATCTCCCCAACACCACCCGCTGTTACAATATCTATCCTGCCTTCCAGCAGATCGGTCTTCCAGTTGCGCAGTCGAGGGTCGACGAGCCGCATGGCAAAGCGATTTTCATCGGGGTACACCCAGACGATCTCCGGTACTGTCTCCCTGCCACCCAAGTCTCCAAAAGCTTCGATCGCCGCGACTTCGATCATTGCGCGTGAGGGATCGGAGAACCAGTCAGCAGCGACCTTGAGCCTGGCAAGCGCCTTTTTGACTACCAGCGGGCCATCAGGTGTATCAATCACGCGAACGTCACTCGCGACGCCGCCTTCCAGCGGAATGCCCTCTTCCAATTCAGACATTGGGCATGTTCCGCGGATGTTCAGGTCGCTCACCTTTCAACACTCTAACCGTTTCTTCACAGGCGCGACGGCGGAGTTCCGCCATAGATGCATCCGAAGCATAGGCGACGTGCGACGTCACCGTGATGAGGGGGTGATTTATGATCGCTTTTGGGGGCGTTGGTTCGCCATCGACGACATCGAGCGCCGCTCCCCGGATTTGCCCGGTCTCAAGGGCGGCCAGCACAGCATCGTTCGACACAATCGGTCCACGGCTGACATTGATGATCAACGGCTTTCTGCGCGTCGCAGAGAGAAACGACGCATCGATCAGGTTGGTGGTTTCAGGAAGCAGCGGGACGTGGACGACGACGATATCGCACTCCGCCTGAATGTCTTCGATGGTTGAACCGACCTGCACCGTAGCGTCGGGCGTAAAATATGGATCATATGCCAAAACCCGGCAGCCCATCGCTTTGAACTTGCGAGCCGTCTCGCGCCCGATCCTGCCGTAGCCCAAAATCCCGATGACCTGATCCGCAGTCCGCAGAAGCCCGGTCGCGTTGGATTCCCAGCCCTTCATCTTGGCTGCAGAATTGAGCCGGGAAATGCCTCTGCAGTAGTCGAGCGCAAAGCCGAGGGCGTGATCGGAGACTTCCTGCACGCAATAATCCGGGACATTCGTCACCCAAGCGTCACGTTCCGTCGCGGCGTCGACATCGATATTGTCTAGGCCCACACCGAGCCGCGCGACGATTTTCAAAACAGGCGGCAGTTCGATCGCTCGACGTGAAACAGGTGCCCAGCACGTAATGATGGCCTGTGGTGAACACCCCGCAACCAGCGTTTCGACATCTTCGATGGAGCCGGCAACTTCTGGACCGGCGATCAGTCGAAAACCGGCACCCTCGATGATCGAGGATTCCATATCAAGGTCAGGCCACGGATGATCTGTCAGCAATACGCATCCCGCGTCGCTCACGTTCGGATCAATTGTCACAGTAGAAACACCCTTGAAAATCCGAACTCATTTAACCCTTTGGCGAAATAGTGTTCGTTACGGAGCAGAACGCCGAAACCAAAGACTAGGATGTCGGCGTCCTTCACCGGAGATGGTTTCAACGGCGATTGCTGGAGATTGCGAACAAAGGCCATCATATGAACGACCCTAGCAAGAAGGACATCCGAGCATAAAAGCGTTTGTCCAGATAGGAGGTATCGGTTTGGATGAGCACTCTGCGACAAACGAAGCAAAAGCTGCCGTTGCGCAGGACCAAAATTCAATGACAAATCTGCGCATCCCGCGTGATCCGAAATGCACAATGAGACACCATCGGGTAAATCTAGCTCGGGTTCACCGACGACACGGCGTCATATTCCTTGCCGATCTCAAGGATTAACGACCTCAACCAGATCATGGCCGGATGCCTGTTATTATAGCGGTGCCACTGTAGAGCGACCGGAATCGGAGGAACGTCGAACGGGAGCGGGAAAATTCGCAAGGGCATTGCCCGAGAATAGATTTCCGCAGACTGTGCATGAACTGTGGCCAGCCGGTCCGTTCCTACAACATAATAGGGTATCGTCAGAAAATTCATGACGGACACGTCTATGATGCGCTTTTGCTCAAAGCTGTCAGCGACCCAGCTATCGATAGTCGGTGTCCTGTTTTCGCCAAATCTCGCCACAACGTGACGCGCCGCCATATATGCGTCGTACGTCAGGGTATCGCCGATGGCATGATTTTGGTTCCACGCAATGCAAACATGATTGTCACTAAAAAGTCGATGTGCAGGATGATCAGGTGATGCAAACTGCTCGGGCAATATCACAAAATCCACTTCGCCACGGCTCACTGGACCGTCCAGGAAGGCCTCCTGCGCAACCAGGTCCACGGTGATATTAGGTGCATCGGTCCTCAGACGCTGCAGCAGCTTTGGCAAAAAAGTGGAAGCGATATAATCCGAGCACATGATGGTCACGGATCGTTCGCTGTGTGCCGGATCAAAGGCCGGAGTATGATCAATTACATTTTCGACCTGAATCAGGATATCGCTGACCGGGACGGCAAGCGACTCCGCCAGGGGCGTTAAAACCATATTGCGCCCTATAGGCACCAGCAATTGATCGTCGAAATACTCCCGCAAACGACCGAGTGCGGTACTCATTCCCGATTGACTTAGGTTCAGCCGCTCACCCGCTCGAGTGATATTTTTCACCTTCAAAAGCACGTCCAAGGCCACCAAAAGATTTAGGTCGAGTCCGCGCAAATGCATTCAATATATTCCCAAAACTGAAGAAATTAATGTTCAGATGAGCCAATGATCACAATACCATATAAACGTGCATTTTGCTACCGCTATGGCCGATGCTTGCCATCGCCCTCAACGCCTTGGGAGGACGCCCATCGGGCTGTATATGTCGGGAGTGCGAACACTCTAAAGCCCGATCCAATCTTTTATATCTCGTTGTAAAATACTTTTCTGACCCCTCACAGAAATGCGTCTCAAATTCGGCGTGGCACAGGAAGCGATCTAGCCTCTCGCTCTTGAAGCGTTTCACGAATGAAACGACGCACCCAACGCTCATGAATTTTGACGGAATTACGATATGATAATGGATTTTCAAGACAAGGTCGCCATCGTTACAGGTGCATCTTCGGGTCTTGGCCGGGCCATATCCGTCGGCCTGGCCAAGCGCGGCGCAGCTGCCATCGTTTTAAACTACGCCAGCAATCAGCGGGAAGCCGACCATAGCGCAGATCTCGTACGGGACGCGGGCGCCGAACCCGTTTTGGTCAAAGGTAATGTGTCCGAAGACCGCGATTGCCGGGATATTGCGGATGCAGCAAGCCGCTTTGGGAGCGTTGATGCACTGTTCAACAATGCAGGTATCACTCGGTTTGCATTCGATCATGCGGATATGGCCGCGCTGTCAGCGGACGATTTTTTGGATGTTTATCGGGTGAATGTTGTTGGCTCCTATCAAATGACACGGGCCTGCCTCGCTCTGCTTCAATCCGCGCGCGCTCCAAGCTCCGTTGTCAATATTGGCTCGCTTTCGGGGATTACTGGTTATGGATCGTCAATTGCCTACGCGGCTTCCAAAGCTGCGCTGAATACGATGACTGTCTCCCTTGCGCGGGCACTGGCGCCGCACATCAGGGTCAATGTGATATGCCCCGGGATGATCGATACGCCGTGGTTCGCACGTGGAGCCGGAGAGAACATTGACTCCCTTCGGGACAGGTGGCGAGCCAGCACATTGCTCAATGCTGTGTCCGTGGCAGATGACATTGCGGATCCAGCCATTTTTCTTGCCTCGCCCCACGCGCAGAATATTACCGGAGAGCTCATGGTCGTCGACGGTGGAGCATTGCTCAAGGCACAAAATTAGACCGATGAACAAGCGCGACATGCCGATCAGCGCGAGACGGCGTTTTTTTAGCGGGCCGATTCCTGCTTGAGAAGCTTCTTCACAATATTGCGGGTTCTGATGGCCGCCTGATCCGTCGGGAGCACAACAGGACGTAAAGCGATGAGGTCTGTTTCATCGCCCATGTTCTCCTGAATGTCGGCGATTACCCCACCGTCTTCATTGGTAAATACCGTCTCGGTGATTTCACCAAGCTGTTTTCCAAATTCCTCGTCGTCTTGTCGAAAATTACGCGCGGTCCCCCAGAAATAATGGCAGGTCGTTTCCGTTTCCGGTGTGACCAGTTCGGCTCCCCATATGCGGAGTTCCTTTGGAGTGACTGGATCAAGCGAGACAAAATGTATCTTGAGCAACATGTTTCCAGGGGCTTCCCAACGTATCCCGCTAAATGAATCAATTCTCGCTGGGGCATCGGGCCAGATGAAGTTCACAAATCCGAACGGCTTCAGATTTCTGGTGTTGAAAATGGTCGTAACCATATCCCCATCCTGAACGATATCGTATTCATAAACAGTGTCCGGGTCTTCCTCCGCGGTCAGAACGGGATGCAGATATTGCGTGTGAGACAGGTCGAGCAGATTATCGGCAACGAGCTGATAGGCGCCTCGAATGGGAATACGGCCGCCGACCAAAGCATAGTCAGGATCATCATGCATGCTGAAGTCGGGGATGGTTTCGGGATCGGCAAGCTCAGGATCGCCCATCCAAATCCACGCGACGGCATGGCGCTCAACGATGGGAAACGATGAAAGCTTGAGCGCAGGAGGGATGACCTCCCCATGCGGGTTATGGACGCATTGGCCATCGGTTCCAAATTGCAGGCCATGATAGGGGCAGGCAATCGCATCGCCATGGACCCTGCCCTTATGCATCAGCGCAAAGCGGTGCGGACAGATATCCGACAGGGCAACGATCCCGCCGTCTTCTTTTCGATAGAGAACCACCTTCTGATTGAGCAGAGTGCGGCTAAGCGGCTCGCGACCGACCTCTCTCGTCCAGGCAGCACAATACCAAGCATTTTTCAGAAAGCGCATTACCCGTCCACCTCTTATACCGTTCCGTGTCGGACCCAGATCTTGAACAACCTGTTTCCCTCGTCTCTGGATTAATAGCTTTTCATCAGCTCCCTTTGAGCCTTTTCTGCTGCTGCACCAGCCTGCTTGTTGAAATTCTCCGGTCCTTCCCAAGTGGCGAGCTCCCAGTTGATAATCTGGGCCGAGGTTTCAACGACGAGCTTGGACCGCTCGAAGCGCCGACGCATAAATTCTTCCAGCAGGGCATCGATTGGAGCATCGCGCGCAAGAAGCTCTCCTAACAAAACAGCGTCTTCTATTGCCATTGCGGCGCCTTGCGCCAGATGCGGTGCGGTGGCATGTGCAGCGTCACCGATTAGCACGGCTCGGCCCTTAAACCACGGCGCCGGGAGCATCATGTGATCCAGCGCTTTATAGACCACCTCTCGATCGTCGACGATCTGCTCGCGCAGATCGGCCACAAGCCCACCATATTCCGACAATCTCTCGCGCATTTTTTCCGCGAGACCCTCAACTTCCATAAAGGGATTGCCTGGCTCATGGGTGCAGATGAAAATATACATCAATGTGGGCGACAACGGCACAAGCCCAACCTTGGACTTTTCACCATACCATAGTTCGCCACATTCCACTTCGGCCGGACGTGGCAAATTATATCGCCAGCCTGACTCCCCGCTGAAGACGGGCTTGGGAGCACTGGGAAACATTTCGCTCCGAAGCTGGGAAAACAGGCCGTCGGCGCCAATCAGAAGATCATAATCTTGGGTCACGCCATCGGACGAGATGACGGTCACTTTCTCACCGTCATCCGACCACTCCTTGACCGTCACCCCAACACGGATTTTCGCTCCTTCATCGCGGGCGGCAGTGAGCAGTATTTCCTGCAAGATTGGTCGGGTTATCCCGTTGGTAGGCGGCAGATGCGGCGCGGCGTCGGCCGGGCTGCTACCTCCACCAACTATCGCCCCGAAGCGATCGCGCACCTTGACCTGATGAAAAGCGCCGCCGCGTCTCACGCACTCGTCGGCCAGACCTATCGCATCGAGCGCACGCAACATGTTATTCGGCTGGATAATTCCGACGCCATAGACACTGTGTTCCGGATTTTTTTCCAAGACATCGACGTCGATGCCCTTCTTCCGCAAAGCCACAGCTGCGGTCAGCCCTCCGACGCCACCACCAACGATAAGAACTCGATTCACTGCAGTCATTAGTGCGCTCCTTCAATCCGCGCTGTCGTTTGGGGATTGCCGTCGGTCCTATTCGATACAGTCAGCCACGACGGCGTCGAAGAACGACGCCGCAGCTGACTGGTCACTGGTCAATTTTCAAAATCGGCCACCGTCGTTAGTGACAAAATCCCGGCCAATTCTGTCGTTAATTGTGAAACGCACTAAAACTTGAACTTGAGGTCAATTCCATATGTTTGGGGGTCACGCAGATAGGCAAGTCGCGGAAATCCGAGGAAATCTGCAGAAACCGCTTCACTGGAAATGATCGTCTTGTCGGTAATATTGCGGATCCATGCCGTGATCGCCCATGGCCCCCCACTGTCATAGGTCAGATTGGCGTTATAAAGTTCATAAGCCGGCTGAGAGGCGGTCTTGTGTTCGAACGGATCGAAATAGGTGTTCCCGCTGAAGGTCATGTCTCCGCCGATGCTGATCATGGCGCGGTCTCCTACAGGAATATCGTAAACCGCTCCCAAACGACCGGCATACTTCGCTGCGCCGGGGAGTTGATTTCCTGCCAAGGAAATGACCCCCGCTGCCGTATTCAATGGATCAGCTGAAGTATATTGGTCAAATTTCGGATCCAATAAGCCCAAAGAAGCGTCGATACGCAGATTATCTATGGGGCGAGCAGTCAACTCGAACTCGATCCCCTTAATTGTTGCCTTACCTGCGTTTTCGTCGATAGTCTGCGCACCGACGATCCGAGTGACAACCATATCCTTATAGTCATACCAGAATGCGGCTACGTTGGCGGTCAGACGACGATCGAACATCTGCGCCTTGACGCCGGCTTCATAACTCCACAATGTTTCGGGCTGTACCGCTGGACCGGGCGCTCCGATTGTAAAACCGCCACTTTTGAAGCCCTTGGAAACGCCCGCATAAAGCGAGAGATTTGCAGTGGGTTCATATTGCAAGGTGACTTTGGGCGTGAAGGAGTTGAACTTGGCCCTTCCTCCGGTCGGAATCGCGGGTGGAAACCCGAATGTCCCAGAGCCGAGGGACGTTTTCTTTTCTTCGCTGTAACGGGCACCAACGATCAATTTTACCTTATCCACAAGCTCATACGAACCATGGGCAAAGACGGCATAGGCATTCGTCTTCTCACTTCCACGCTGATCGAACTGGGCGGGTCCACCAAATATCGAGATGTTGGAAATGCCATCCACGTTCTCCGTGAAGTAATAGGCACCCAGGATCAGGTCCCAACGATCCCCGTTGGCCAGGAACTGGACTTCATTACTGAATTGATGTTGATTTTCGGACTGGTTGGAAAGCTGCAACGTCGGATTATTGCCGGTCAGATCGTCCAACACCTTATAATGCGATTCACGATAGGCCGTGATCGATTTGAGCGACATGGAGTCGGAAAGATCGAGAGAGGCTGTCCCCTGAACGCCCCAAACCTTCACATTCCTGAGAGGGTTCGTGGCTGAAGAGATATTCCAAATTGTGCTGGGAACATTGCCGGTAAACTCTCCAACGGTGGGAACTCCGGGTACTCCGCGGCCATGCTGATGCACGGCGGCAGAGCTGTCCCGTGCTTGAAAATAATCTCCGATGATTTCCAGCGAAAATGCATCGGTCGGTGTCAGGTCGACCGTCAGGCGGCCCGCCTGCTCACTTCGGGTGTTGACGTCCTTGCCGGTCACCTCGTTCTTGCCGAAGCCGCCACGATCGACGAAATAGCCGGCGGCACGAACAGCGATCTTGTCAGGCACGAGCGCGCCGCCAACACCAATCTCTCCGCGCAGCAGGCCGAAATTCCCAGCGCTCAGGGATACGTCAAGCGACGCATCTTGAGTGGGCTTACGGGTAATCACATTGATCGAACCGCCCGTGGCATTTCGACCGTAAAGGTCACCTTGGGGTCCTCTCACTACTTCGATGTGATCGACATCGAAAAAGCTCGCTACCTGAGCACGCGGCCTCGCGATGTAAACACCGTTGGAATGATAGGCGACATTGCTTTCAGTACCCAAGCCGAGAAAGTTATTGCCTACGCCACGAAGGTAAATGAAAACCCGGCCATTACTGTCCTGAATGTTGAGGTTTGGAACGGCAGCGCCCAAATCTGTCACATTGGCGATCCCTAGACGTGCCAGTTGGCTTGACGAGACCGCTGAAACAGCGAGGGGGATGTCCTGAACATTCTCACTACGCTTTTGCGCCGTGACGATGATTTCCGGAACGCCGGCCTGATTATCTTCCGCCGCCTGCGCTGCTGCGCTCACCAACATTAAAGTCGATACGCCTGACAGGATCCAGCACTTGGAATTTATTCGTTTACCCATTTTCCCCTCCTCGTGGTCTTGTTGTTAACTCTCGACGAAAAATACTTCTCAATTTCACATTTCTCTTTGATCTGGAAAAATCGCCACAGATCCCCAGAAGATGAGCCAATCTATGCGTGCAATTTCAATTCAAAATATGATGGCTCAAGTGATCGCCCGACCAACACGGCCATGGCCAAACTTTAGCGATCCGCTGATTAACTCTGAAAGCGTTTGTCGAGATGGCTGGTATCGGTTGGAATGACCATGTGCTTAAGCGATAGACACAATAGTCTGATCACTGCTCAACCCTCGGTCCGCAGCGCGGGCAGGTTCGAAAGTGGGTTGTGTCCATCTGTCGATCAATGACAGAGATACAGCCGCTTTAACGCTCGCGATCAATCAGCCTTTGCATGAGACGCCTTGCAACCCCGGCCGCCCTGTCGCTTTTCACCATCAACTCGACGGTTGGCTCGCCGAATTGCAGAAAGCCCGCTTCGATCGCTTCCGCCGCAACCACATCCTGCCTACGCACCGCCTCGTCAAAGGGGGTAAACATCGCGTCGAACTCAGGGTCATCAAGGCGGTGCGTACGGGACGACATACCAAAATAATGGCAGCTATTTCTCGTTTCCGGAGTAATGGCGTGGTGATAGTACACATCTCCATAAACCGTCTTGTCGATCGTTTCGATCCCCTCTATCTTGCTGATTATGTGCCCGGTCGTTGTGATATAACCCGGCCCGTGAAAGGTCGTCACGGAAGCGGATTCACACACACCATCGAACGCATTCTCTTTTCCGAACATCACTTCGTGCGTTTGATCCCACTGTGTGACCATGGGTCGGACAGCCGTCAGCCTTTCGCCTCCCTCGTCCACCTTGATCGGCGCCTTTGTCATCATATCGAAATCGCCCATATCGCCGTGCAGAAACGCGACGTGGGTCAAATCGAATAGATTTTCGATCAGGAGCATGTAGCGGCCTTTGACGCCGACAAAGTTGATCGGCTCCAGATATTTCCACCCCTCGCCGAGACCCAGCTCATCAAGGGCCGGGATCTCGTTCTCATCGGCGAGATCGGGGTTCCCCGGCCAAATCCAGACCCATGGGCCGCGTTCAACGACCTTGTAGATGGGTTGCCGGAATGATCCGGGCGCCTTGTCTTGCGAAGGGACAAGTACGCACGCACCCGATTTTCCGTCAAAGGCGAATCCGTGATAATGGCATTGGAGCGCGTCCCCTTTGACGGTGCCCTTGAGCGCCAGAGGATAGTTGCGATGCGGGCATATGCCGTGCATCGCCATGACCGTGCCGCTTTCTCCCCGATAAAAGACTACCGGCTTGTCCATGATGATGCGCGCGAGAGGGCCGCTTGTAATCTCGTCGACAGAGCAGCCCACATACCAGGCGTTACGAACGAACACCTCATTGGTACAGAACGGATACATATGCCTCTCCTTCAACAGCGGGAGTTGTTTGTGTCGATTTCCATCCCAGGCCGATTTCAGCGCTTCGGATACCGACAAAATTACCCGTCTCCCGGGACTGTCGTCGCCTGAAAGGCAAAGAGCACCCACCGATCTCCCTGCCATTCCCACGCCTGCATGACCTGCGCCGATACCGTAATATCGTCGCTCTCCCCCCGCAGGCGCACGATATTCTGCATCCGCCCGGTCATGATCGCGACGCTGCCGATGATGCGCACCGACAGCGGACCGCGCGTACAGCTGACGAATTCGATCCTGTTTTGGATATGGTGGAAAAAGCTGTCGAAATCGTCGGTATTCCCACGGGTATGGGTATGTACAATGTCTGTGGAAATCAGATCTCTCAGCGTGTCGAAGTCATCGCTCTTGAGGGCCTCGCAGCGCCTTTGCTCAGCGAGAAGAACGCCGTCGAGATCGAAGCTGTGCTTTGTTGAAGAAGTCATGGAAACCGCCTTATTGTCATGGGTCGGAAGCGGACAGCCGCCTCAGGTGTTCGTTGCAATCAAATGCTGGCCGCAACCAGAGCGGGCTGCGACGCCACAAAGGGCGCAGGGTTCAACAGGATCGATCGCTGCTTCAACAGCATTGGCAGGACGCTGTTGAAGAATTCGAGCCAGCGAGGATCGGCGAACAGCTTTCCTCTCCGGGTCCGTCGATCGTCAAGATCGGCATATTGCCAGAGATGGATGATCTGGTTCAGATCACCGATTTCCGTGTGATAATATCCGAGCAGACAGCCCAGATGATGGGTCTGGACCTCGACGCCGAGCGTCCGATAAAGCTCCAGATATTCCGGAATCTTGCCCGGCACGATATCGTAAATTCGCTGTTCTACTATCATGGCGCTCGGCCTCGCTTAATCTGGCAGTTGAATGGAGCTGTGTTTCTCGAAGATGTGTCTACACGTCGGGCAGGACATCAGGCCATGATCGCTAGAGCACCTCGAACAGCCCGGCAGCCCCCATGCCGCCGCCCACGCACATCGTCACCACGACGAACCTGGCACCACGCTTTTTGCCCTCTATAAGAGCATGGCCCACCATGCGGGCGCCCGACATGCCATAGGGGTGGCCGATGGAAATCGCTCCCCCGTTGACGTTGAGCAGCTCATCGGGGATGCCCAGCTTGTCCCGGCAATAAATGACCTGGACGGCGAAAGCTTCGTTCAATTCCCACAGGCCGATGTCCTTCACGCCCAGATTGAAACGCTCCAGCAGTTTGGGTACGGCAAACACGGGGCCGATGCCCATTTCGTCGGGCTTTGTGCCTGCTACTGCCATGCCCACATACCGACCCAGCGGCTGGAGTCCTCGCTGCTCAGCGAGCCGCGCTTCCATCATTACGACCGCCGCCGCTCCGTCGGACAACTGGCTGGCATTTCCGGCCGTGATGCTGCCGCCTTCCACAACGGACTTAAGCGAGGCAAGGCTTTCCAGACTGGTTTCGGGTCGGTTGCCTTCGTCCTTTTCGATCCTGATCGCTTTGTCCTCGATCAGGCCTGTCGCCTTGTCCTGCACCTTCATCGTCGCTTCGACGGCGATGATTTCCTGGTCGAACGCACCCCTTTGTTGCGCGGCAGCGGTACGACGCTGGGACTCGACGGCGTAGGCATCCTGCGCTTCACGACCGATATTGTACCGATCTGCAACTGTCTCGGCGGTATGAAGCATCGACATGTAGGTGTCCGGAACCATGGCCTCCAGCTCGGGGTCCGAAGTGACCCGCAGTTCGCTTGTTTGCACCAGAGAGATGGATTCTGATCCACCCGCGACGACGACGTCCATCCGGTCCATAACGATTTGTTTGGCTGCGGTGGCGATGGCCATGAGGCCCGAAGCGCATTGGCGGTCGAGCGACATGCCAGAGACGGTAACGGGCAGGCCTGCCCGCAGCGCCGCAGTTCGTCCGATTGTGGCCTGATACCCTTGCTGCAAGGCCGCTCCCCAGACTACGTCGTCAATTTCGGCAGAGGGAATGCCGGACCGCTCGACAGCAGCGCGAATGGCGTGCGCACTGAGCGTCGGGGTCGGGGTGGCGTTGAAGGCGCCCCGATAGGCGCGGCCAATCGGTGTCCTGGCCGTCGAAACAATGACTGCGTCTCTCATATGACCTCTCTGAAAATGCCTGAAATCCGGCCGGGAAAATCGGCCGGATTTATTGATAGAAATTCCCTACCTCACGACCGATGGAAAGCGATCGTCTAGAATATCCACTGGGTGATCCATTCAGCGACCATGGCAGGCTTGGACATGCCCTCAATCTGCACTTCGACATCGAGAACGGTTCGCCACTGACCCGGCTTCTGTTCTTCAATTTCCGCCAGCACAAAAACTGCGCGAATGCGGGATCCGGTTTTCACAGGCGACACAAATCGCACTCGATTGAAGCCCGAATTTATGGCTACCTTCACGCCTTTCAGTGGAGGTACCGCCTCTGCGTGGAACGCAGACAACATCGAAAGGACAAGAAATCCATGCGCGATTGTTCCGCCGAAAACCGTGTCGCGGGCCTTGCTTGGATCGACATGGATATACTGCTGATCGCGCGTAATGTCCGCAAATTTGTCGACGAGCGCCTGATCGACGACAAACCAGTCCGATTGGCCGACCACTTCGCCACGCTTCAGTTTGAACTCTTCTATCGACAGAGTGCGATCAGACGTATCTCCTTCGATCGGGGCAGTTTGCTCGCCGGTGTTCATATCGCAGACTCCACCATTGCGATCGCCTGGTCTCTCAAATCGTTTTTCAACACCTTGCCAATCGTGGATCGCGGGAGCGCCGACACGAGGTGATAGGCTGAAGGGCGCTGGGTCGCGCCGATCCGTTCCTCCGCGAACTTCGCGACGTCGGATTCTGTGATCGCCATTCCTTCACGCGGCACGACAAAGGCAACCGGCGTTTCGCCCCACCGCTCCGAAGGGATGCCAACGACCGCGGCTTCAAGTACCGCTGGATGCGCCACCAATACCGCTTCGACATCGCCCGGATATATGTTGAAACCGCCGGAGATAATCATGTCCTTCTTCCGATCGACGATCGAAAGAAAGCCATCGGCGTCGAAACGGCCGATGTCGCCCATGCGAATGTACCTAAGCCCGCTGGGGCTGAACCATTCCGCCTCCGCGGTTCTGACGGGATCCTTGTGATATCCCTCCATCATCGCGCCTGAGCGCCCGACGACTTCGCCATCTTCACCCGGCTCACACTCGCTGCCGTCGTCCCGGATCAGCCGGATGTCGTGTCCCGGATAGGGCAAGCCGACGGTTTGCAGCTTGTCCGGATGCTTGTGCGCCTCAAGGACGCACAGGCCTCCCCCTTCGGTCGCGCCATATAGTTCGACCAGCCCACCCGGCCAGCGATCGAGCACATCCGCCTTTACGCCAGCAGAAAAGGGTGCAGAGGCGGCGAATTTCATAACAAATGACGACAGGTCGAAACTGTCAAAGTCGGGAACATCCATAATCCGCTGATATTGTACGGGAACCAGCATAGCGTGGGTGGCCCGGTATTTTCGGGCCAGATCAAGGAATTCCCGCGCATCGAATTTGCGCATGAGCACAGCAGTGCCGCCACAGGCGAGAGCGGGCAACAGGGCTGCCAATGTTGTGTTCGAGTATAGGGGGGTAGAGAGTAACGTGACGCTCGACACATCGAAGCCATAAGCCCGCAGAAACTTGATCTGGCGCCAGCGCATCACGTGGCTTTGCACTATGCCTTTCGGCGTGCCCGTAGTGCCAGAAGAATAAATGATGTTGAACGGATCCTCAGGATGGATCGCGACATCCTTCCGCTCTGCGGAACGGGCGAGCCAGCCTGAAAATCCGGCGGTGCCCTCTTCCAAGGAGAGACATTTCACCCCCAGTTCGGAGGCAATGTCGGCAAATTTTGCAGCGGCGGGACCGTCCAGAAAAAGACACTTCGCTTCGCAATCGGCGATCATGCGCGCCAACTGCTCAGGGGTCAAAGACGGCGAAAGGGGACAGACGACGATATCCGCGCTGATTGCTCCGAGGAACGTCACGATATAATTGCTGCTGTTGCCAGCACACATGGCGATTGCGCTTCCGGGGGTCAGCCCCTCCTGCCGCAAAGATACCGCCGCACGACCGATCAACTGGTTCAACGTCGCATAATCAAGGACGTTGCCTTCGTCGATAATCACGGGCCTATCGGGCTGCTCCCGTGCATACGCATCGATCATTGCCGCACAGGTCACGAAATCTTGCTCGAGTAGCTCCTTGGCCTGCATTTCACTCCCTCGTACAAATTCGCTTAGGTCAAACCGCCACGTGTGGGCCACGCTCAAATCTCACTTCGAAGGCTAATGGTCAGGACAAAACCAACCCAAGTGGCAATGAAACCTCCCGGCAGATCAGCCCGCAAGGCCATCCTCAAACGCTCCGTCGACTAAAACAAATGCCATGCGGCATATGTCTTTACTCCTGTTGGACCAGGCATGAGTGGTTCCAACCTGAATGACGATGTCTCCCGACTTCAACAGCGTCTCTTCCTCGTCCAGCACGAGATAGATTTCACCTTCGAGAACTATTCCATAATCAATCGTCTCCGTCCGATGCATCATCGGATGGGCGCCATCCTTGCCACCTTGATAGGCACCCGCTCCCCCTACATTCTCGAAATCTGCAAGTGCTGCTTGACGGTCGGCCGCATGCATCCCTTCCGGTTCGGGCTCAAAGTCACAAACCCTGATGCGCGTTCCCTTTTCAGGAGGAGCAATAATGATGCCGTCTTCCGGCCGCTCCGAGGCGCTGCGTTC
>TARA_B110001454_G_scaffold109631_1_pt1 | contig 21419 bp, 7 predicted proteins | sample TARA_B110001454 | Tara Oceans TARA_B110001454 (sample SAMEA4397004) | marine metagenome | biome: Polar Biome; feature: [MES] marine water layer (ENVO:01000295) within the mesopelagic zone...; material: water (ENVO:00002006), including particulate matter (ENVO:01000060) such as...... | reverse complement strand
GATACTGCTGACGAGAACGGGGTGGAGGACGCCGCCATCGGTGTCGCCTACTTGAACAACTTGGTTCCAGATTCGGGGGCGTGGATCCAGACTTCCTACAATGCCAATATCCGGGGCCGTTATACGGGTATAGGTGATTCGTACAACCCGGATGAGGATATCTTCCACAGCCCAGCACCGTGGCCGTCGTGGATAAGGACTGGGATAGAGTGGAACGCGCCTGTTGAGAGTGTCCCCGGCTATTTCTGGGACGAAGACACCCTGTCGTGGGTGCAGCCAGTGGCCCCGTTTGATGATGCCGTCTGGACCGTTGAAGGCGATCTGGGTTACTGGGCACCACCCGTTGCATACCCCGGAACAAAGAACGAAGATGGCACCTTCTCAGAACCTTATTACGAGTGGGATCAGGTGGCCGGGGAGTGGACAGAGCGGACTGACTAGTGGCTGCCCCGACCGAATATCGGGAGTCAGGATTCCGATACAACGGAGTTGATTTCTCCGTATACCCCGGCTACCAGTGGGACTACCGGGGAAATCCTGATGAGCAGGGCGGGATGCAATACACCCAGCAGGCCCCCTACCGTCAGACCGAATACAACTATCATGGTTGGCGGGTCTTCCAGTGGGGTACCTACCGGAGAACTCCGGGTATCTATCGGCAGCCCGATATCAGATACCGTGGTATCGATAAGGATTTCCCCACCGATGGTTCGGAAGAGATCATACTGGGGCTTGAAGCAGCCCTGTCAGCAGCAGCGACAGTAGGGGGCGCTGCTGGGATACCTGTAGTCCTCACCCCGGATGGGTTGATAGGGACGTTCACGTTCACGATACCGGCATCCGATTCGGGTGGCCCAATCAAGTTCGGTGTCGTTGGCATACCGGGACCGGACTCCTCGTCCATGACGGTTTCGTCACTGTTGAACCTGATCGACCCGGAACAGTTGATACAGAAGCCCATACCGGACGTTCAGATGATAGTGACATCGCCTAGCGGTGTTACTCTATTGGTAACCACGGTCTAGGAGGGGTTATGCCTATTTACGATAAGGGGGATCAGGTCCGAATAACGGCCACGTTCACCTCCGATAGCGTCAATACCGATCCGACGGACAACGCTGATGACGTTCTCGTGACGTGGCGGCGACCATCAGGTAGGGATACCAACGGGGTTGCCGATCAGGACGCTACCCCGACTCCGACAAAGACCGCAACAGGTATCTATTTTGTAGATTTGACCTTAGATGAGGAAGGAGTACATACGATTCGGGTTAAGGGACTAGAGGGGGTGGTTGCCGCAGATATTGTTGAACTACAGGTAGCGAACTCCGTTTTTCCCGATTAGCCCAAGCGGGACCATGACTGATACTACGACAGAACAAAGTGGCGGCAATGTCAGCAAAAGCCGGGGCAATAAGACGCGCGAACTCTTCCTTGAAGGCCTCGCGGAGCATGGAACTATCAGTAAGGCGTGCATGATCGCTGGTGTCACCCGGTCGGCCTACGACAAGTGGCGTCAACGTATCCCTGAATTCAGTGAACGCGCTGACTCCATCAGAGAGAAGGCACTTAGTAACAGCGGCGAAGAGAACTGGGACGGCTCGTTCCAGAGTTTCCGAAGTAAGTATTTCGGGAACCTCTCCCCGTGGTTCCATATCAAAGCCATCGAAGCCTACGAACACACACCACCCGGCAACATCACCATGATCCTGTGGCCTCCTGAACATGGCAAAACTACGCTTGCCGAGGACTACTTCTGCTACAAACTGGCTACCAATCCCCAGTTCAGGATCACAGTTGGATCTGAGGGCCAAGACATGGCTCGCAAGATTCTTGGGCGTATTCGTTCTCGAATGGAACCCCAAGGTCCGTTCCCCCGTTATGTAGCAAAATTCGGTCCATTTGTACCCCAGAACCAGTCTGGACGCAAAACCGCACAGCCTTGGGGTGCTGACTACTTTAGTGTATACAAGAAGAGTAGGCATGATGAACGCGACTATTCGATGGTTTCTTTGGGTTGGCGATCCAAGATTGCTGGTACCCGAACCGATCACCTACATATTGATGATATTCAGTCAAGGGTTTCTCTTAACCTGACCGAACAGATGTTCGAGATTTTCCGGCAGGACTGGTTGACTCGCCCCGGTGAGAACGGGCGAACAAGTATTAACGGTACCCGTGTCGGTGAGGACGACTTCTATGAGCGGATTATGGATGGGATCGGTGAGGATATCCTCAAAGTCATTCGATTCCCAGCGATTATTACAAACGACGAGGGCGAACCGGAACCGTTGTGGCCGGAAATGTTCTCATTGGAGCAGTTGGACCGCATCCGCCGCAAGGTAGGAGAAGAAGCGTGGTCGCGGAACTACATGCAGCAGCCGTCCAGTTCGGCTACTGCGACGTTTACGGACCAAGCGATTCAGAAGTGCATGAATCCACTCCGATCTGTCAACAATGAGCCGCCTGAGGGTTGTTCTATTTATATCGGTTTAGACCCCGCTTTGGGGTCAAATAACTGTGTTATCGCGGCTACTCCCCATGAAGGCAAGTTGAAGATCCTATTTATCCGTGAGGATACAGGATTGACCCGGAATGAACAGATTCTAGGCATCGTGGAAGATACAATCCTTAATTGTGGGCGTAATGGCAGCAGCGTGTCAGATGTAGTTATAGAGGCAATGGTGTTCCAGAAGGGGTTGTCAAGGGATCAACGCCTTGTAGAAATGACTGAAAAGTATGGATTCAGGGTCAGGGAACATCTAACGGGTATGAACAAGTACGACGAGGATATTGGTGTCCCGTCGATGGCATTGTCGTTTATGCGGGGTGAGATTGAGATTCCCTATGCGGATGATCCTGCGACACGTCACCAAGCAGACCAGTTGGTTCGGCAGTTGAAGGCGTGGCGTCCGCTGAAGCGAGGAACTAAACTTAGACAGGATCAGGTGATGGCGTTATGGTTTATCTGGATTCTGTGGCGGCAACGAAAGCAGTCATTTGACTTGGATACTTCACAATTCAGTTACAAGGGACTACCGTGGGGGTCAGTTGTGCCCTCAAACGCAGCAAAGGTGTTTTGATGTATTCGTTTGAAGAGATCGTCGGGATCATTAAGATGAGACAGAGCGGTAGTTCTGTTTTACTCAAACGCATGTTGGATGTCAAGGAAAGGTATAACGGCGATTATGTTATTCCGCTTCCTACTATGGAAGGGGAACCTATTCTCCCACCGTTGACTCCTGCTCTTATCGCAGAGAATATTGATGCGGTGGCTCAGCGGGCTGCATCAGTTATGCCGTTCATTGGTTGCCCGGCTATGGATCCCTCCAAAGAGCGGGGAGTGCGATCACGCGAATACGCAGATATTCGTCGTAGGGCGCTGGCTGGAACATGGTACCAGTCGAAGTATAAAGTCAAGATACGTCGTGCTTATCGCCATCTAGCCGGGTACGCCACTTCTTGCATTCTTGTTTCTCCTGACTTTGATAAGGGTATGCCTCGTATCGATGTACGCGATCCACTTGGTGTGTACCCAGAACCTAAAGTATATGAGGATGTTGATCCACCGGCTAACTGTGGGTTTATCCACGGTAAGTCCGGGGCATGGATTCGCGGTCACTACCCACAGGCCCGTCAAGAGAACGGCGGTGTTGTTCCGCCGGATGATCGAAGCAATCAGGAACTATGGGATCTGGCCGAATGGATCGATGAGGAACATATCGTTATCGGTATCATGGGTCCACGGTACCAGCATTTCAATCAGGCACACCTTCATTCGACAACGCAGGAACTTTCACGGGCTGTCAACAAGGCTGGTATGCCGTGTGTTATCACGCCCGGACGGATTACCCTAGATAAAGTCGCGTCGTCCATTTCTAATATCGTCGGCATTGTTGATCTGATGTCGAAGATGATGGCTTTGGAAATTATCGCTCAGGAGAAAGCAATCTTTCCTGATAGGTATATAATAGGTCGGTCGGGTCAGGTGCCGATGATCGTCGGTGGCGAGTGGAAAGATGGCCGAGAAGGCCAAGTGAACGTCCTTTTGGACGCCGAGTCCATCGGGGAACTACGGTCGGCACCTGATCCGTCCACTAATATTGCGATTGACCGATTGGAGCGCAATGCTCGAATCTCCACAGGAACGGTCCCGCAGATTGGTGGAGAGTCATATGGCGCTCTTCGTACTGGTAGAGGCATTGATGCACTTATGGGTGCGGCGCTGGACCCACGCATTCAGGAGATGCAGGAGATCATGGAGGCGCATCTGCCGTATATGAACGAATGTATCTTTGCCTCTTACAAAGGTTACTTTGGTAGTAAGAAGTTCTCCATGTATACCGGTTACCCCGGTGATTTCGGGCAGGTGGTGTTCACTCCAAAGGAACACTTCGAAATCAACGATAACGTGGTATCACATTCTATTCCCGGTGCAGACATTCAGGGTACGACTATCCAGTTGGGACAGTTGCTCTCTATGAAGGGCATCAGTCTTCGTACCTTCCGTACCAAACACCCGTTCATTGAAGATGCTGAGATGGAAGGACGCAGGGTAGATGAGGAACAGTTGGAAGAGGCCGTTCTGGCAGCGATCCAGCAGCAGGCTCTGTCTGGTCAGATGCCAGTGATGTATGTCTCTAAGATTGAAAAGCATCGTAAGAAGGGTCTGGATATCTTTGAGGCCATAGAGAAGGCCGACGAAGAGATTCGTAAGGAACAGGCTACACAGGCTCCTGCTCCCGGAGAGGGCCAGATGATGGCCCCAGAACAGACACTAGGTTTGGCTGCTGGACCGGAGGGGTTGGCCCAACAGGGTCAACAGGGTCCACCGGGACACTCTCCCGAGTCGGCCCGTCAAATGGCTGACGCTCTGAGGACACAGTAATGGTACGACCAAACAAGGGTGGCGGTCCACCAGTTCAGAAGGCTCAGGCACCCGGTTTGGAGGCCGGTGGTGCCTATCAGGAGTCAGGAGCGCAGAAGGCCGCTCAGAACTCCATACCGCTCGTTGACACGGCTGCCCAGCCTCCGGGCACCCCACCCCCCGGAGCGGTAGAAGCAGGTGTACAGGATCCACGACAGGCTGTTCGGGATCCGATGGAAGCGGCATCAGGCTTTCCCAATACGGTGACACCGTTGACGGCACCCGGTAAGAATATTAAGCGCCCTATAAAGGGCATGGATATTGATAACAATATGCGTACTGCTGCGGTATTGAAGGAGTGGGCGGCGACTTCTACCCATCCGGCGGTACAACTAGCAGCGGAGCAGATGGAGGCTATGCTCCGTAATGGCTAAATGGTCCCCAAGGCCTTACTCCGATTGGGGCAACCCATCTGACGGATCGTCTATCAACAATCTCGCCTATGGGCAGCGCATGGGACTAATGTTGGATTCTCAGGCCAACCGGTTCTTTAGGCAAGATCCGACCACAATGGTCAATCTGGCACAGTCGAATCTGTCTGATACCGACATGCTGGAAACCATGCTGACGGCCAGTAATCAAGTTGCATTGAATGAAATGAAGGGTTTCATGGAGTCGCTGCCTCCAAGGATGCAGCCCTCCGAGTTCAACCGGCTACCCCAGACGACCCGAAGGCTGTTGTCGGGTGCGGGGTATCAGATACCTGATCCAGAAGAAGATAAGCCTCTATGGAAGCGTATAGGTACATGGGATTGGCCGTTGATACCGGAAGAGTATCTGTATAGGAACCCGATAATCGGATCAGATACATTTCTAGGAGCAGCCGTGAAGGGGGCATTGGCTCCGGTACGGGGGCTTGGATTCCTTAGCGGCAAGATCGCTGGTGGCGTTTGGGAAAATGTTGTAATGAAGCCCAGCCGGTTTGCTCAACGGTTGTCCCGGTGGGGAAACTATTTGGACGATATAGATGATCCGTGGGCATTCCACAAGCCCGGACTGTGGCGAGAATCATGGAACAAGGTCAAGATTGAAAGCGATTCCTTCTCCAAGGAGGCTGTCGAACATTCAATTGATCTCATTGGTCCTGAAGCAACAATGCTTCTTCGTAAGTCCATCTCTGAAGAGGGTGTAGCAGGGGTATACGAATACTTTACGGAGAAGGCCAAGATGGAAGGCCGGAACGCTTCATGGACTAACGACCGGTATTTGGCTTGGTACAAGACGCTGACTTCTGCTGATTCTCTAGCCGCTAGAACATCCTTGGAGTCTCGTCGTCTGGATGCCTTCCACTATTCGATTCGGAAATACAACAGAAGCAACCTGTTCCTGCCTGATGCCACACCTGAAAACATTATGGGCAAGGCTGTCGGGTTCACTGGGGCGATGGCTGTAGAGATCCTGTTGGATCCGACTATGTATATGGGTGGCTTCTATGTGAAGATAATCAAGCGTGCTAGGGCTGGACTCCGTGGTGGGGGCACAGCCCCGTTCCAGTTGCATTTTTGGGAGAACATGACGGCATTGGATCATGTTTCGAACCCCGGAACGAAGGTACCCCTTGCAGGCTATGGAACCTTTAAGGAAGGGCTAAAGGGGTATGGCGATGAGGTCATGGAATGGGCGAAGGATCATCGTCAACTGCGGTCTTTGGGACTAATCAATATCAATCTCAGGGCGCAGGCTCGCGGCCAGAACACCATGATAAAACTTATCAATGAGACTTTCAGTGATATGGATGAGATCCATGATGCGATGCTGCGGATTAGACAGACCCGTGCAGCAGAGGGGTTGCCGTCGCTAGACCCAGCGATGCTGGAAAGAGAGGCGATGCTCCTCACAGGGAAAACAAATAAGATCGCAGAGTTGTCGCGTTCCCGTCCCGGATTGGACCCGATTATCCCTGAGATGCTTCAGTGGCATGAGAGGGCACGGGATACCCAAGTCATGCTGGTTAAAACTGCCGACGATGGGGCACCGACCATTGAGTTTGTAGACGCTTGGTCTGGCAAGTTGAAGAAGGGTGATGTAATCATTGGAGCAGACAACGGGTACATCACTCTTGGTGATGATCTGTTGTCTCCTATCCCACGGGCGTCTAGGGCACCGGTCCCCACCTTGGCGTCACGGCAGGGATACTGGCGGTTCATGGGTGATGCCCAAGGGCAGAAGTCACTGACTACTACTGCTGGGGGCGTTGATCCTGAGGCCATGTTCTTCCCAAAGATTGGATATATGGGATCCAAATGGATTGAAGGCAAGTCTTATATGCGACGGACTGTCAAGTTTGGTGAGCGGGACAGTGAAGTCATGGCAGACATGGCTCGCCTGACCGCCAACTGGATGAAAGAAAAGACAGACTATGTGGTGGCACGGGTCATCGGTGATGTCGAAGACGGGATTATTGCGGTAAGCCGTAAGGTCAATGGAGAAGATATCTTTCGGATCCTGAACGAGCCAAATGATCAGGCAGCGTTGGCCTATGCGCGTGCTGCCGGGTTGAGCCGTAACGATCTTGTTGTACTCAGGGAACATATGGATGATATCTCGAAGAACGCTCATCTCAACATTTTGGATGATGGTGACTTCTCTGAACTATATGGCTACTACCAAGCCCAAGGGTATGAGTTTATCAAGAATCCATTGCCCGGTGGAAAGGCAGTAGCACTACGCCGACCGCCGGGACTCCCTGTCCCCTTTAGAGGCGCGTTCCGTGCTGCTGGGCATTACTACAGGGACCGTGGGCTACACGCCGCATCTTCCACGAATGGTGAGGTTGCGCTAGCAGAACAAATGGGCTGGTTCACGGGAGCGGCGGCAACTGCGGCAGCCTATTACCCGGCCAAGTTCGCAGAGAAGTTGTTCTCCTACGCGCCACGTCTTCCATACATTGATGTAATGGATAACAATACGGCGATTCGTGAGTTCAAGGGACTTATCGATATTGGGATCATGGCGCATATTCCACGCGCTGATCTGGACGATATGTTGCGACAGTTCATTATGGGTAATGAGACACAACGATGGGTTGTGCAGACTCAGTTCTTCTTGGACTTCATGGGTCGGAGTGGTGCCCTACTCCACGGTGGAGCGGACGTTCAAGAATACATAAGAAAGTTTATTCGTCACGGTAACGCCCACTACTCCGTGCTGGGACTAGACGATGTGAGCATGTACGGGGTGAATGTCAAGCGGGGCATTATCGGCGCACCTGCTCACGAAGCGCACCTGTCACGAATGAATGTGATCCCCGACTACCGGGAACTAGCCGCAGTAGCCCACTATATGAGTTGGTACCGGATGATCGGCTGGGGGCTGCACCTTCCCCATCTGGATAAACTGATTTCTCGAACGTGGCGTCCTGCCGTGCTGCTCAGGTTGGGATATGTGTTCCGTAACGGTGGCGAGGAACTGTTCTCATGGTGGCTGCGTGAGGGACCGGTGCACTTCGCGCATCAGAAGATGGCTCGTAGCGCCAGCGGTCAGGTTGTTATTTGGGACGGATACGGTCGAAAGGTAGTTAAGGATCTCAATAAGGTGGACAAGGCCGTCCATGAGTCGATCCTCTGGAAGCCTATTTCCCGAATATGGCGGTCGTTCAATGAGGTCGTTGGCATCGGTGACTTTGCTATTACAACTAAGGCAGTTAAGGAGTCCATCGAAGCAGAAGGAATGAAATGGGCGTTCCTGTCAGCAGATGAACAGGCAGCAATCTTTGAAACGAACCGGCGACTGGTCAAAAGACGGATTGAAGCCCAGCCTCTAGGCAGGGTCGGGCGTGGCATGTTCGAGATGGGTAACCGTTACGCCGACATGGTTGCCGAGTTCACATCTCGTGTATCAAGAAAGGTGGGTATCCCCAGTAGGCGAGAAATGTCGGAACGGATCCTGAGGACAACCGATCCGGCGCATGAAATACGGATCGAACTATCCACAATGGCGATGCTTAACCCCACCATCCTAGATGAGCAGATGAAACAGATTCTAGGTGTCTATGACACCTATCTGAACTTCGAGAAGAACTCTCTTTCTAATGTATTGCGTCAACAGGGTGTCGGATCAACTGTTCCGGCTCTACTGAAACTACCAATCGACTACACAGGTACATCGGTCAGGTGGGTAAAGAACTCTAGTGCTGGTGACAACCCGTGGGATAAGTCGGTTGCTTTAGCACAGTTCGCACAGCACCTTAACGATTCACCAGAGAACCAAGCATTCGTCCGGGAGATGCTGCACTTTGCCTCTCAGCAGCAGGACGCCGGTTTCGATGAGATAGCCCAACGGCTTGTCGATAGTTTAGCGTTGGATATCCATAAGGCACGGTTTGTTGGTACGGATGGCCGACCACTACAGGTCATTCCGAGTGATCCCGGTGTTGTGATGCACACTATTCCTGTTCAGACCAGCCATTTGGACGCTCCTAACGATCCAGTATCGGTCGTTATCACTGGGCCTCGTCCGAAACCCACCACGAAACTGCCTGATGGGACGGTGGTAAAGCGTCCGCCATTGGGCGACGAGGAAGTTATTCGCATCAAGCGTGCGATCAAGGATTCATTGGCGGCTCTGCCACCGGGATCAACTGTGCGGGTGGGTGGCGCTCAGGGTGTTGACACTTGGGCAGAAGAGGCTGCCGAGGCTCTGATTAGAGGGGGCCAAGACCTCAAGGTCCAGCAATATTATGTTCCGCCTAAGGGGCATCCTGAGTCGTGGGACAGTATGAAGGGGGGCGCGGGACCGAATCGTAATACCCGCATGTTGGAAGGTCGCCAACTCGGTGACCCTACGGATCTCCGCGTGCCAGAAGCAACGCATGGTAAGGCTGATGCCACATTCGCTTTCCATTCCCGCCCCGGTAAGGGCTTCGGAGAGGGGGCCAGCCAGAAACCACAGATAACGACGACTGGTTTGACACCGCGCGGGTTCAAGTTCCTGACCGGAACGATGCGTGGTTCTAATCGGTATCAGTCAAAGCGGCTAGTGGTGCCGTTCTCCCAGTTGATGGATAAGACGGAGTTCGCAGGAAAGATGCCCAAGGCAGGAGTCGTAATGGCTCTTGAAGGGATGGAACACGGCAGGCGGGTACGGGTACTTATAAAGATAAAGAATGTTTCTATTCTGAAACCCGATGAGTTCATAATAGCCAAGAACTTCAACCAGTTCGGTGTAGACGCAGCCTCAGGTAAAGTATTTGTTCAGCCATATGACATGCACTTGACTAAGGATCCAGAGCGTGCCCTAAAGCGTGTCCAGCAGGCGATGTCCGCACAGACTCCCGGACGCGCCACACAGGACGTTACTATTACACGCCTCACCGCCGACGGTACTCCCCATGAAATCCTAGTAAAGAAGGGTGAAGCGATTAGCCCAGAGGAATACCGTCAGTTGGCGGTGTTCGAGATCGAATACTTGGGACCACGCGCGACCAGCGACGAGGACGCTAAGTTGCTTCGAGAGGTGGGTAGGGGGTCCGGTACTGAAGATGCGATGCGTCAGTCGTTTAGTGCTGGAATCAATGTTGATGAGGGTGCGAACATGGGCCGACCGGATGTGGTTCCTCCGGGGGCAGCAGAGGGCGGTCGATACAGGAATCTAAAGAAGCAGTATGAGGGTGAAGGTCACAATGTCGTTGAGAGAATGGACGGCGACCAGACGGTAATGACCGTGCATCAGGGCGGCACTGGCCGTTCAGAGGAGATCATTCCACCGATTGCAGCGGTTCCGGGAATGACCCCATCACAGATTGTGATGACTCTGCTGCAAGAAGCCAACCCGGATATTCCTTATATATTGCGTAGGGCTTTGCTTACTCCTTCGTCAGACGAGGGGGCGTTGGCGTTGTCGTGGGCTAATGCGGTCGATGAGGTTATCCCGATGTTCCCTGCCAGCCAGCGGGCCGTCTGGGAGGATCTGTTGCGGCCTCCAGTGGGAAGGGTCACCGAACCGGGTCAGCAGATATTGGTAGGCGGTACGGTCACAACTACAAATGGGATCTCCAATGTCCATCATGGGCTGCATGAAAATCGGGTGCTGTCTAACTTGGATGACACACCATTCTTCTTCCGAAACGAGCAGTTCCAAACAGCGGAGGGTGCTTATCAGGCATATAAGGCGGGCACTGGGGAACGTGCGGTCGGTTTCCATAAGGTCACTGGTCAGGTGGCCAAGAGTCAGGGCAAGGGCAAGGCTGTAGATAAAACTACAAATGTTGCATTGATGCGTGAGGTCTTAAAAGCAAAGTATGAACAGGTGCCCCAGTTCCGGCAGGCATTGTCAGAGGCGGGGACCATCACCCACGAAGGGCGTGGTATTGATGCCTTCTGGGGCGAGAACTATCCCAAACTATTAGAAGAACTACGGGCTGGGAAGCCGCGACGGGCATCAGGTATGGAGGCACGGCTTGTAGCCGAAGCGTTTGACCTTGGACCTAGTGGACGATCCCCCGCAGTAACCAGAATGGAAGACGGCAAGCCCACAATCTTGTTTGATCCCGAGCGCGCCATCGGTCAATACAAGGACCGGACAGTTGTCGAAGGCGGCGGCGGTGCCTCACTCAGAGATGACATGGGCGTTGACATCGAACATTTCATGGACAGTTTCGGACCAGAAGGTCTGATCCAGTTGACCCCCAACGAGGTCACTCACCCTGAGAAGTTCCTAGAAGTTATCAACGAGTGGCGAAGTCAGAATGGTCTTAGGCCACTAGGACTTGACGAAACGCTGGACGGTGAGTATGCGTTCATGGCCTACATTTGGGAGCATGAGATGGCCCATATCAGGTTGGATCATCCCAACCTGAAGGATATGCCACGCAAGACAAAGGAAATGCAGGCTAATACAGCGGCTATAGAGGGGTTGGGTATCCCGCGAGCAGCCCTGAATCCCGATTCCGGCAGGGTCATAATGGCTGGGGATGGAGCGGACAGGACCGTTGAGATTGCTGGAGCAAAGGTCGAACACTTCAAGGGGGATGCGGGGCACCTCACAGATGTCGATTCACTTGATGCACATATCAGGTCGTTGGATCCGTCACCAATAGATGAGGGTTATACGAGTAGGGCAGGGAAACAAGAAACACCGGCAACTGACGGGTGGCAGGATTCCCACTTGAATATAGATGCTGTTGAAAATGCGCGTAGGAGCGGTGGTGATACACGGGCTGTAGCGAATAGCAAGCCAGCGACTCGCTTGATGGGAGATCCGGGTTCCAGTTACCACTACACAGGTAAGACCTTTGTGGCGCAGGCGTGGTCACCGGAGATGACAGAAATCAAGGAAGCGATTGAACGGCTGACTGGCTACGAGTTCGATCTTGTTCTTATCCAACGGTATGCAACTGGTAGGACCGACTTGGGTCGGCACTTCGACCGGGCTGGTGCCACAGCAGCAGAGCAGGCAAAGAAAAACCCGGAACAGGTAGTGGTGTCAGTCAACTTTGGTGAGGCCCGCGAGTTCAAGTTCACTCCGAGGCGGAAAGGGCCGGAAGAACCCGGTCTTGGTACTGGTCCCGAATATCAGGATTACCAAGGGGGCCGGTATCAGCCAGAGGCACGACCGGCGGGTCCGACCTTCACATTAGAAAACGGTGACATTCTGGTAATGATGGAGGGCACGAACCTGAACTGGGCGCATACTCTTTCCAAGGACATAGGTGTTGAAGGGCTTCGTATCAATCTTACCTTCCGTCGGGTGAATGCAGACCTTGCTGCTACTGCCCGTATAGACCCACCTGCTCCACTGGCGTCGCCAGCGTTGCCTCCAGCCCCACCAGTGTTCGTCAGGGGCGCACCAGAGGTTAAAGGGGTGCTGCGTAACAGGAACGAGTTGGATCCTCAGACAGCCCATTGGCTTGCTAGTAGCCCTGAGATCGATCCCAAACGTATATCAGGCGATATCGATGTGATGGTTGACCGGTCCAAAAAGGCCTACCAGTCACAGTTGGGTACCCCAGAGGGCCAGCAGGTAGCACAGAGCATGACCCGATCCCAGTTGGGCAGCAGTCAGGATTCGCCATACATTAGCAACCCCCATCCTGATTCTATTCTTAGGATGTTCGTTCCATTTATTCCGATTGAACTAGTAGACGAGTTGCATGGTCTTCTTGCTGGGGTGGATGTTGGTGAAGAAGCAGCGAGCGCGTTCAAGACATTGTTTACTGAGAAACTCACTGGCAAGTTGTCGGCTCTTGGAGTACCCAAGGCTGACTTTGTTGCCTTCCAGACAGTTAATCTACTCAATCCGGCAGTCACCGTTGATCGTGGTGCTACAGCCATGATATATCCGCAGATGGCAGCGCACTATGCACAGATCGGTAAGCACTTTCCATTAGTGACTGCTTCCGCCAACCCAATGGTTGCTCGGGCTATTACTGAAACATTCCTAGAGATGATCGCTACACAACGGGGTGTACCGACAGACACTCTTGGACCGGCACGAGTCGCTAGCCGTGACGTGGTGGGCGACGAGTTCTACAACGACTGGGGGCGGTTCTCACGGGAGCGGGAAACAAATCTTCCGCAGGACGATATCTCAATAGATCGTGGGAACATCCGCACAACTAAAACTGGTGCGAACCGGGCTAATCAGGTACCCACGCTTGGTACTTCTTACTACGGATATAAGCCTGATGGTCCTGCTCCGGCTTCAGCCTTCGGAGAGCATGGCCTGAAGGGCCAGCAGGTATTTGGTGTTTCGGCAGGCAAACTGGTCCCGACTGTTGATGGTGCAGCACCCGTTGGCATAGTCAACGACACGTTAAAGGCTGACGCGATGCGTGTATATAAGCATCGGAGTGGGAAACGTCCGCCAGTGCAGGTGCTACCGGGTAGTGAACGTAACTTGGATTGGTACAGCGACGACGAGTGGGAGTTGGTCAACGAAACGTTCACAACCAATGACAATATATTTGACTTCGCTACCCAGCAGTCGGAAACGATGGCTCTGGAGACAATGCACTACCTGTCTAATATGTCGCGTGGTGGCGAACCTAAGGTCTTCTTTCCTTGGATGCGAGAGGTATTGGACGATGGTGGTGTAGACGCCGGTCGTGTCAATATGATGGCAGAGCGAGGTGCTTGGTGGGATCAGGCACCAGAGCATCTACTTGGGTACGTTCCCGTCACTCAAGAAGAAGGCAATATCTTCGCACGAGGTTGGCACGCAGTTCTTCGCAACTGGTTCGACGGTGTGGTTAACCCGATGATTGGGGCGATGGTTCGTGAGCCGTTGTTCCATCATTATCTTACGAAGGGTTACAAGCAGACTGAGGATATCAGACTGCTTTACAATCATAAGGTTGGTCGATTCGACAACCTAGAACGCATGTTGCCCGGTCATCACTCCAAGGATGTGAACCAGCAACTTATCATTGATCCATTGGAGCCGTTCATTAAGTACGACTGGCCGATGGCACAGGCCGACCCAGAGGATCTTGTATCAAGGTTGGCGTTTGCGATGAACGACGAAGACCCGGTGAAGTTCATCAACGTTGTCGATGCGATGTTCGAGAAGGCCGAAGATGGCACAGCCTATGTCGATGACATGGCCGTGGCGCTTAAGGATGTCTTACGGCGACTCCGCAGTACCGCCGAACATGGCACGGATGGACATATCTATGACTTCTTCAAGTGGGCAAAAAACAGGAAGATAACCGAAGAGATCCACATGGAACATGCCCTGTCACGGGCCATGACTCTTACCAGCGCGTTCATTGATGACCATAGGATTAGGTCACAGTTCCAGAAGATGGTCGGTTCGGCTATCCCCTTCTGGTTCGCAGAAGACCAGTTCCTTCGCAGGTTGGGCAGGGGGCTAGCCCATAACCCGATGATGCTACGACGGCTCCACCTCACTATGAACGCTGGTGTTTACAGTGGGATCATTGAGAAAGACCAGCATGGAAACAAGATACTGATTGTCCCCGGTAACGAGATCATCACCAATGCGGTGCTAGAGATAGCCGACAAGTTCCCCATAGTGAACAAGTTCTTTGGTGGCCCCTTGGGAGCGGTAATGAGGCCTTCGTTGGGAACGAGTCTCAAGATCATCCCCGGTTACGATAAGGAACAGATGGGGAATATGGGCTTCGGTCCCCTCCTATCGATACCGATTAATCTTGTAGCCAACAGGGATGCCAGAATCCGTCCAGCGTTTGAGAAGAACCTTATCGGTGGTCGATTCACGCCCGAAAGGGGAGGGAACATTATCTGGCAGTCGATTGTTCCGGCGATAGTCGCACGACCGTTGGCTCTGGCTATGACATCAATGGGTATAGAAGACGCAGCCTCAGTCAAGGCACAGCAGGACGTGATCCGGTTCATGTACCTGACCGAACAGTTGCCGTCCGAAGAAGAGATCGCTGCACAGCCTAACCCTGAGTTGTTTATGGATCAGATCATGGATGAGATCGCTCAGGCAGGCCGTCAGTACCAGTTGTTGCAGGCGTTGTCATGGTTCGGTGGCCCTGCTGTCGGACGGCTTGCGAACCTAATGACCAATCCGGCATGGGAATGGAATGAAGAGTTCTATCAGATGCTAGAGGGTGGCATCCCCTACGAAGAGGCTTATCTGGCGTGGATGGAAAACATTGTCGCCCGTGAGGGTGAGTTCGATCCATATAAGTATTCACCATTCAGAGTATCCACTACCGAGAAGGTGCCATTTTCTGTAATCGAAAGTACGCAGGCAGCAAACGAATGGCTTGCTGGCAACACAACATTTATTGACGACTACCCGCAGATGTCAACATTCTTCATGCCCCGTGCCTTCGAGGGTGACGACGATGAGTATTCCGCAGAGGCCCGGTCCCGTGCCCTTGCCCGTGGTCTGCGTGTGACATCGAATCCCAGAGAGTTCCTAGAGAGATTGATCTTTAACATCACGTTCCCACGGTTTGTTCAGATGCGAACTGAGCATCAGACACGCAGGTACATGATGGAAGCACAGGGACAGGACACCACCCAGTTGGATCTTGTATGGGATTCCAATATGAGTATGTTCAATAAAGCCAATCCCATTTTCATGGCGCACTATCAGGGTGGTGACGCCCGAGGCAAGCGTGTTGTGGCAATAAACGAGGCAGAACTACTGCTTGCAGATCCAACACGGATCCCAGCGGGGGAAAACAACGGTGATATCCTAGCGGCACTGGAGGTGGTGGTGACCTTCACCAAGGCGATGCGTGACTTGAAGGGTATGGCGGGCCGTGAGGCGACCGATGAACGAAACCTTACAAGGCTGATTGCTTATGATCGCATGTCAAAGATGGTCAAGGGCCGTCCGTGGCTAAATGAGATATATTACAGTTTGTTTATACCAGCACTTGGTGATACTTGGTTGGCTCAATATAATGCTGGTTTGATACCGAACTCAAGAGCGGGGGCAATGGTCTGATGGATGACGAGTTTACGGAAATCGCACAAGAGATATTAGAGGCGGCTGGTTATAACGGTCCACCTATTGCGAGCATGTCGGAGGCAGAACTTAACGCCTTATTTGAAATAACAAACGAACAACTGATGGACGAAATAGAAAATGCGTGGGCTGAGGCTTACACCGAAGGAGACTTTGAGGGTGGACCTCTTTGGGAGCAGGCGGCTGACGCTGCGATGCTACTGCCTATAGGGCGAGCCTTTAGTGCTGGCAGAGCAGGAGTAAGAATAGGAGCAAAAGCGATACCTGCTGTTGGTCGCGGGATTGGCCGGGGGCTTGCTTCGGTTGGTAGGCGTATCGGGCTTCTTTCTGACGATGTTCTTTTAAATACTGGTGGTGGTATGGGGCGAGGTGCATACACCGCCACGATGCCCGGAGCGGCTGGCCGGTTAGGACAGCAAGCACCAGCCGCCGTCGGACAGGGGGTTCTGGGAGGTATGGGGCCGACTAACGCTGGTCGGCTCGCTACTGCTGGTCCTACTCCCCCGCCGGAACTTGGATGGATTAGGAGCGCGCTGGCAAGCCATACGCCTAACACAATACGAGGATTGCAGAACCTGTCACCAAACGCCAAACGGCTGCTTATGGGGTCTATCGGTGCTAGTGCGGTTGGTGGTCTTGCAATGGATGTAGGTGAGGGGTTCATACCGGGGCTAGATTCGGACCCCGAACTCGCTGAGTCGGGTGGTATAACAATGGATTCGGGAGGGAATACGGAAACTAGCAACGATCCCATGCGAAATCCTTACGGCGATGATGCTGTCAGTAATGAGACAATAGATACACCGCCAGCAGGTAACTCAATGTTTAACTCCATGTATTGGGAGGGTCATACCGTAGATTCTGCTAATGACAAGTTTATGAACTTCGTCAAGGGTAAGAACATCCCGGTGGGTGTTTCAACATTCGCAGGTGCCGCAGAGAGACTGGGCATGACGGTGGAGAACATCCGAACTGGCCCGATGCGAGCGAGATTTGAGGAGCATATTCTTAATAACTGGGAGAGGTTCCCACGGTTTAAGAAAGCCGTGATGGACAAACTCAGCGGTCGGATGGCTGACTACCAAGAGTCTAATCACTGGCGCACAGTTGATACTTCAGGCATGGGCGCAAGTGCAGGTGCGGCGACTGGCATGATACGGCGACAGCCCATGCTTGAAGGACCGGTTGCGGCAACTGATGCGCTTTCAGCAGGGCATAGGGCGATAATCGATGCGATGCTGGCTGAAGGTGTTGGAAGCATCGGTGATATCCCATCGTTCTCAGCGCCACATGCTGCTACAACCGAGCGTGGCATCGGTCACCACCGTTCTAATGTAATGGAATCCTTTAAGGCGTTAGATGAAGAGTTCGGTGATGGGTCTACCGATCAGGCGCTAGCAGGTGTCCTTGATGAAGCCATGACAGAGTATGTAGACAAGTACACGAGAACTAATCCGTCGATGTTGATGTACGCAGATGAAGAGGGAGCGAAGAGCGGCTACCTCACTGACTTTGATTTGACAGAAGACTCGTATGACGGGACTCCCGGCGGGTCCGTGTTCAGCCTGATGGATCTGTTCTCTGGACCGCTTGGTTTGAAGGTGGGTCCACCATTTAACCGCCCATTTCTTGACGACAAGTTTGTTCAGACTCAGGTCGGCGGTGTCTCTCAGGTAATAGCGGAGTATCAGCAGGCCATATATGCGATGGGGTACTTCGTTGATCCACGGTCGAATACCGAAATGTTGCCTGCAACATGGGGGGTTGTAGATGATCTCACGGCTACTGCGATATCCAGACTTCAGATCGATATCGCTTCGAACATGGCACGGGCCGAGGATCTAGGATTGAATCCTGATGTGAACAACGTTTACATGCAGATGCAGAACGTGTCTACGGCCAGCCTGCATCATGCGGCTGCAACGGCGGCACCTAACCCGGCAGAGGTATATAAGACAGCGGCTATTAAACAGGTGAGGGAAGGCATTGACAGGGCGTTGATGAACCGTGGTGTCTCAATGACTCCGGGCGGTAACGATATATACATGGACACAGTAGACGAGGTGTTGAGGTCTATGACACCGGGGGAGAAGGAAACAGCGTGGGGACAGGGTGGCAACCCAGAGGACCGGGCCAAGGCATTACATATCTTGGACGGTCTTACCGATGGCAACTACATGGAGTTTGGGGCTATGGGTAACAACCAGTCCTTTATCAACTATGCCAACAGGGTTGGTGCCATCAGTCCAGAGGAACTGGAGAACATCAACCGGTTTAATGTCCACCCAGATGAGGTGGAGCGAATGGCGAATGAGAGAGGTAAGGATGTGGCTGTATCCAACTTCCTCATGTTCTTAGACAAGCCTGTTTCACAAGCCAGCCGAGAAGAGATCCGTAATGCTTCTATCATGTATGCCAACACAGTCGGTATGGGAACTATAGGCAAGGCCGGACTGACTGTGGACATGATACGAGAGAGAGTCGATCATGGTTACGATTCGTTGTATGAGGCACCACTAGATCAGGATGCTGGAAATCTGTTGGACTCCGTGGAAGACAGGGTGTCCAATGCGATGGGTATCGACCAGAAGGGTATCGGCGGGGGCCGGTATTCTAACTTGCTGGACGTAATGAACCAGTCCTATTCAACAAACCGAGCCTCGCGTGTCTGATACCTCACTAGCCGACGAGTACGCAGCAACAGGTGGTGAGTATGTACCGTCGCCAGCGGAAGAGGGGCCTGTCTTCTTCGCCCTATCCAATAAGGACAAGGGATATTACACAGACATGCTCACGGAGGCGCTCATAGGTGGCGCTCACACACTTAATCCATCGATAGTACCTACTGAGGGTTACGCCGCCCAACATTATCCTGAGGAGATCATCGCTGGTGCTAACGAATGGCTTAAATCGAATGTCGAAGGGGAAATATGGACGTATGAACTATTAGAAGATTTGATGACAGGGTTTGATATCAATGAAGGGTTTGAACATGCGTGGGCGCAGGTACTCCCGGAGACACCCCAATGGAATATACGCAATGTTCTTGCTGCTAATGGCCCGGTCAGTTTCCTTAATGATATTTGGCGAGAAGGTATTGATGTCTTCCCGGTAAAGATCGGTGCGATTGGTTACGGTACCAGAGAGAAAGGGGAAGGTCACCGTAGGCGCATGGCAGGTAGAGGGACCAACCCGTACACTTCGACCCCGCTTGGTAACTTGATAGGTGTCCATGACTGGACAGATGCTATTGATATCACATTGGATCTTTTGGATCTTGGCCTGTTCACAGGCGGGACGGTTATACGAACTGCTATACGAACGAGGCTGCTTAGAGGTGAACGAACGGTTGCTGCCAAGATAAAGGATAAGGTTGCACGGAACATACCGGTATCGGTATTTGAGCAGCAACGTATGGCTGATTTCCACGCTTTCGAGGTAGCCCATGCTGGGAATGAAGCAGCAATGGTTGAGTCCACCCGCATCTTCGGTAAGGGACAGTTCGGGACGGGCTGGACATCTGGTTATGCTGAACAACAGGCACTCGAAAAGTTGGCAGCAGCACCACTAGTGGATAGAAGCACATTGGGATGGGACTACGGAACTGTTCTTGCGAGAGATGCGTCAGTAGATGGAACGCCGGTAACAATCGATGATATATATATGGCACTAGAAGAATATTATTCAGATCAGTATGACATGTTGTACCCGCTAGCAGGTTTGGGAGGCGCGCCCGGTAGCCCGAGCGGGCGTCAGGTAGTTGTTTCCGATATCGGTGACGACATCCCGCCACCAGTTGATAAGCAGCACTGGATAGAAGACCGAATCGACCGTTTCCGTGAACTGCATCCTTATACCTCCCGCAACCTCCAAGGTGACGAATCCGTTAATCTGAGCCGTGATCCTGCGCTTCCGCTCAGAGATGATGAGGCAGTAGCCGAAGCGGAGACTATGTTTGATGACATTTTTGCCATCGTCGCGCGGAATAGAGATTCCAGCATTCCCACGCCTTCTTATGACGATGCAGCATTGCTTAATATCAGGAACACATGGGAGGCGCTTTCTCCCGAAGATAAATGGGCAGCCTACCGTCGTTATCTGGGGGAGATTGATGAATCGTGGCGACCGTTTGATGTTGACGACCTTTCTCCTGCTGATATAGATGAGTTTATTGCTGCGGTTCATAGGTTTAATACAACGGGTACTTACCTGACTAGAGAAAATCAGGCGATACAGAATCTTTCTCGTTGGGGGGACTTGGACGATGCGGAGCGTGCGGATATAGAAGACACATGGAGGCTGATGCACCCAGATCAGGCGTCTGGGCGTGAGGCTGATGCGTTAGAGGACATAGAGGATATTGCCAACGTAATGCGTTGGTGGGATGAAGGCGGAAAGACTTACAGCCCAAATTACATTAGAGACACTGAGGGAGTAGAACCACCTATTCCTCACGGTCGCCCCGATCCGTTGGGTAGCCTAACAGGTACTACCTCAGAGAATAAAGCGGCGTTGTATGACTGGGGTCGAAGAATAAATGAGTTAACGCCACAGGCTGTGGCTGCACAGCAGTCGGGCGACGAGTTGTTCTTGAAGGCTTTCCGGGAGTCGATGGATGAGATCCACAGAGAGATAGAAGAATATGCTGCACGTTTCCCTTCCATACGGGATGACACCGAATGGGAGGGTATGCGAAATCAGATAGCAGCGTATCAATCTTGGCGAAGGATAGAACAAGAGAGGCTTGGCCCTCAATTTGATGAATCTCCGGTACCTGCTGATGCGTCACAGGCCACACCATCAGGAAGGATTATTCATGGTTTACCTGTTGAGAATACAGACGAGATTCTCAACTATCTAAGGGCAGCCGATGAGCAACTTACAGAAGCAATCGGTGAAACAGTGCCGTGGGGAGCATGGAGTAAGTCTTCTTCGGATACTGCACTGGAGGGGGTGGAAGAGATCCGTGCGGCGGTATCCGATCCGAGGGTACATGGGGCGCTGGATAGGATAGAAGCCAAGGTTCGTTGGGCAGACAGGGAGGCTGAAGCCTCTCGTCATCCGTTGAGACTGTGGCTAGAAC
>TARA_B110001454_G_scaffold17525_1_pt1 | contig 21686 bp, 17 predicted proteins | sample TARA_B110001454 | Tara Oceans TARA_B110001454 (sample SAMEA4397004) | marine metagenome | biome: Polar Biome; feature: [MES] marine water layer (ENVO:01000295) within the mesopelagic zone...; material: water (ENVO:00002006), including particulate matter (ENVO:01000060) such as...... | reverse complement strand
AAGGGGCTGATCGATCAAAGGTTCCAGAAACAACGGAGTTCCCAAAAACTAAATTCGTTGATTTTGAACAAACAATACTACCAAACGGATTAAAACTGACAGTTGCTTATCAACCTAGCATTCCAATTGTAAATTTCAATTTACTATTGGATGCGGGTTATGCAGCTGATCAATTCTCAGAGCCTGGAACTTCAAGTCTCGCGATGGCAATGTTGGATGAAGGCACTACAAAATTAAGCGCTCTTGAAATTAGTGATGCGGCCGCAAATATAGGTGCCATCATTAGTGCAAGTGCTGGAATCGACAGCTCATCAGTTTCTCTTAATGCCCTTAAAGAAAATTTAGATAATTCACTCAAACTTTATGCCGATGTGATTCTAAATCCCAGTTTTCCGATAAATGAATTAGAGCGCTTAAGAAATCAAAGATTAGCGCAAATCCAGCAAGAAAAAAATCAACCTTTTGGAATAGCATTGCGAATTCTTCCTAGACTATTGTATGGGGATGATCATGCTTATTCTCTTCCTCTCACAGGATCTGGAACCGAAGTTTCCGTAAAAAATATTACTCAAGATTCATTAATTCAATTCCATCAAGATTGGTTTAAACCAAATAATGCCTCAATGGTTGTGGTTGGTGATATTACCATGAATGAAATCAGACCAAAATTAGAGAAATATTTCAAAAATTGGGTTCCGGGTACTTTGCAACAAAAAAATATTACACCAGTAGAGGTCCAAAAAAATGAAACAATTTATCTAATTGATCGGCCCGGAGCTCAACAATCAATCGTTTTAGCCGCTAATATCGCCCCCAGCCCAGCCAATTCAGATGAGCTTGCTGTTGAATCCATGAACGAAGTCATTGGAGGTTCCTTTACCTCTCGTATTAATATGAATTTACGTGAAGATAAGGGATGGGCTTATGGGGCTCGAACTCTTATTCTACAAACAAAAGGACAGCGCCCATTCATTGCTTATGCGCCAGTTCAAACCGATAAAACAGCTGAATCTATTAGTGAAATAAAGAGAGAGCTGATTGAATATATTAATGATAATCCAGTATCTGATGAAGAATTGGATAAAGTTAAAGACAATAATACATTAAGTCTTCCCGGTCGCTGGGAAACCATAAATGCAATATCAAATGACATTAGTGAGATAATTACTTATGGATTGGCTGATAATTATTGGGATCAATACTCAAATAATGTGCGTAATCTGACACGTAAACGACTTATTAATGCAGCATCTGCAGTTATTAAACCAGAAAATCTTATATGGGTTATTGTGGGTGATCGTGAAGAAATAGAGGAAAAGATTAGCAATTTACCAATCAAAGAAATAATAATATTGGATAGAAATGGTCAAGAAATTATTCGACCTTAATTTTCTGAGTATACTAACTGAAAACATATAGAGCAGAGTTAAGTGAATAAAATAAATTATCTAGAATTAATAAAGACGGCCGATGTTTATTCGGTGGCTAAAGTGTCACCCCTTGATTACGCCCAACTTATTTCAACTCGTCTAAATAATAAGATATTTTTAAAACGTGAAGACTTACAAAGTACATTCTCCTTCAAAATAAGAGGAGCTGTAAATAAAATAAAAAACCTTGATAAAACAACTCTAAAAAATGGTGTTATATGCAGCTCTGCAGGGAATCATGCACAAGGTGTAGCACTGGCATCTAAACTTAATAATAATCGCGCCGTTATTGTTATGCCTCAAACTACACCAAGCATTAAAATTGAAGCGGTCAAAATGCTAGATGCAGAAATTATTTTACATGGTGACAATTATGATGAAGCCTATAGCAAAGCCAAAGAAATAGAAAAATTAGAGTCATTGACTTTCATCCATGCTTTTGATGATCCTCATGTAATTGCAGGACAAGGCACTATTGGTATTGAAATTTTAGAACAACTTAATGAAGATATCGATGCTATCTTCATACCTATTGGTGGAGGCGGCTTAATCTCAGGAATAGCAACTTATATCAAAGAAACTAAGCCAAGCATAAAAATAATTGGGGTCGAACCTGAAGATTCAGCTAGCATGACATTATCGCTTGCAGCGAACGAACAAATTACACTTGATCATGTGAGCATATTTGCCGATGGAGTTGCTGTAAAACGTGTCGGCGATATTCCATTTTTCTTATGCAAAAAATATGTAGATGAAATAATCACCGTTAATACTGATGAAATTTGTGCCGCCATCCAGGCAATATACGAAGAAACACGATCGATTGTAGAGCCTTCTGGTGCATTATCACTTGCAGGGATCACAAAATATACGGACTTAAATTCGATTAAAAATAAAACCTATGTGGGAATAAATTGTGGCGCAAATGTAAATTTCGATCGCTTAAGACATATTGCAGAAAGAGCGGCTGTTGGGAAAAAAAGTGAAGCATTGCTCGCTGTGGAAATCGAAGAAAAGCCTGGTAGTTTTAAACGATTCTGTAAAGCCATGGGAAGAAGAAGCATTACTGAATTTAATTATCGTTACCATAATGAAGGCCGCGCAAGAGTGTTTGTCGGGGTTGAATTACATTCAAAATCGAATGCTCAACAAGAAGTAATTAATGAAATTAAAGAATTGGGTTACTCGGTCGTAGATTTAAGTCAAAATGAAATGGCAAAAATTCACATACGTCATATGGTTGGCGGTAGGGCATCTATTGAAAATGAACGTTTGTTTCGATTTGAGTTTCCTGAAAGACCTGGTGCACTCTTGGAATTCTTAGATGCCATCGGAACTGAATGGAACATTACTTTATTCCATTATCGTAATCATGGTTCTGATTTTGGTAGAATTTTAACTGGGATTCAAGCTCCCAAAGAACAAACCGAGCAACTTGAAATACACCTTTCTAAAGTGGGCTACCGATATTGGGAAGAAAGCAATAACCCTGCCTATGAAATGTTCCTTGCTTAAAAAAACCTTAGTTATTCAATAAGAAATTTTCGATAGCTAACGCAAGAGGTTTTGGGGCCTCGAAATGAATCATGTGCCCTGCATCTGAAACGCATTCAGTTTTGGCGGAAAAAAATGGATGATCTTTTGAATTCACTTCTTTTAATAATTGCATTTGTTCTTTGAAGTTTGTATTTTCACCCCAAATAAATAGAGTTCGAGCTTGAATCTGCTGCCAACATGCTTCTGCTTCCTGTCTTCTATATTGCACAGCATTAGGTAACTTATGAAAGGGGTCAGCGCGTAAATTTATCTGACCATTGGCGTCTTTATAAGCCCACTCTCTGGCAACAAATTCCGCTTGCTCAAGCTTCATATTAGGACTTCTTTTTAAAATTCTTGGGACAAGTTCATTATAAGATGCGTAAGCCTTGAATACCGGTATTAATTGCTGTTGCTCCAACCAGCGGCGATAATTATTTGGAGCATTCTTTGGGTCAGAGTCATTTAAACCAAATCCCTCAATATTAATTAACTGATTGATAGCCTCAGGTTTAATCCCTGCATATAACGAAGCTATATTTGCTCCCATGCTATGCCCTATGAGCGTAGCGGGTTGATCCGAAGAATAGAATCGTAAGATTTCATCAAGATCGGCCAAATAATCTGGAAACCAGTAGTTGGAATTAATTTTTTCAGAACGGCCAAATCCACGCCAATCGATAGCTATAATTCGCCACTTTGATTGCAATGCGTCCACAACAAATTGAAAAGTTGAGCCTGTATCAGCCCATCCATGCAAGTAAAACAATACAGGAGCATCATTTTCACCCCAAACTTTAATATGATATTTCTTACCCCTTATATCAAGGAAAGTTGAGTTGCCACAATCGACCGGCTTATAAACTGTCATAGTATTAACTTAGGGTATCAATATGGTGGAGCCAGTAGTTTTTCGTGACTCTAGATCCATATGAGCTTGCGCAGTATCTTTTAAAGCATAACGCTGATTAATGCTGATTTTTATAACTCCTTGTAACACTAAATCAAATAATGCTTTTGAGGCACTCAATAATTTTTCACGCGTATTTATAAAATGTGCCAAAATCGGCCTGGTGACATACAAAGAATTTCTTGACGCTAATTCTGATGGCGCAAAAGGATCAACCGGACCGGAAGCATTTCCAAATGTTACCATCACACCATGCGGCTTCAATGAATTCAGAGAAGAAAAGAATGTGTCTCGTCCAATCGAGTCATAAACTGCAGCAACACCCTCTCCATCAGTAATACTTTTTACCTTCTCAGCAATATCCTCATTGGCCATAATTATTTGAGAGCATCCATGGGTCTTTGCAAGATCAGCTTTTTCCGTTGTACTGACCACTCCGATAATTTTAGCTCCTAAATGCTTTGCCCATTGGCATGCAATAAGACCAACACCGCCAGCTGCCGCGTGCAAAAGAATGTGATCACCGGACTTTACTGGATAGCTTCTATTCAACAAATACCAAGCGGTAAGGCCTTTTAGTAATAAAGCTGCCGCTTGTTCATCTGAGATCTCATCAGGAATGGGCACAAGTTGGTTCGCATCAAAATTCCTTCGCTCAGAATAGGAATCTGCCGGTCTTCCCGTATAGACGACTCTATCACCTACTTTAACTACCGTAACATCGTCAGCAGTTTCTTCTACAATCCCAGCAGCCTCACTACCCAATCCTGTTGGTAAGGGCATAGGATATAATCCAGATCTATGGTAAGTATCGATAAAGTTTAAACCAATCGCAGTATGACGAATACGAGCCTCACCTGATTGAAGGTCAGATAATTCAATCTCAGTGTAATTTAATACCTCAGGTCCACCATACTCATTAATTCGAATTGCTTTTGTTTTCATGTTTATTTTTCCATAGTTAAAGAGCTCAAGAATAACGAAGCTTTTATAAAAATACCAAAAATAAACAATAATATTTGCATGAATACTTCGCTTCTGATGTGATTATATAAATAAAACAAATTAGAGACTCAAAATGGGACGTATTGAAAATAAAATTGCATTAATTACTGGTGCTGCACAAGGCATTGGGCTGGCCACCGCTAAATTATTCCTAAAAGAAGGTGCGAAAGTTTTATTAACAGACATCAATCACAAGAAAGTTACTATTGAATCAGAGGCACTTAATAAGATATACCCAAATCAAACATGCGCCCTGAAACTCAATGTAACAGAGGAAGCCGACTGGAAAAATGCCATTACTTGTATTGAAGAGACTTTTGGGGGAATGAATATACTTGTCAATAATGCAGGTATTGGCTCTGTTGGTAATGTTGAGAATGAAAATTACACCCAATGGAAGCATGTTCATAACGTTGATTTAGATAGTGTTTTCTTGGGTTGCAAATATGCAATACCGATTATAAAGAAATCAAAACATGGCTCTATTATTAATGTTTCCTCAATATCCGGTATTATCGCGGGACACAATATGGCTGCTTATAATTCAGCAAAAGCAGCCGTAAGACATCTAAGTAAATCTATTGCACTGCATTGCGCCAAAGATAAAAACGATATTCGGTGTAACTCAATTCATCCAGCTTTCATTGATACCCCTATACTCGATGAACTTTGTAAAAAAATCGGACATGACGAAGCAATTAAAAAATTATCTCGTCAAATACCAATAGGCCACATAGGTGAACCAAATGATGTCGCTTATGGGATTTTATATTTAGCCTCAAATGAATCGAAATTCATCACCGGCACAGAGATCATCATTGATGGCGGAATCAGTGCTGGATAAATTCATATAAAAAATACTAACAAATAAAAATATTATGAAACGTATTTGTCTTTGGTCGGGACCCAGAAATATATCTACTGCACTGATGTACAGTTTTGCTCAACGTGAAGATACGCAAGTAATAGATGAGCCTCTATATGGTCACTATTTGAGAGTAACAGGAACGCTTCATCCCGGACGTGAAGAAATCATGAAAAATACCAATTGCGATGGGAACGCAGTTATGAAAATGCTCATCGACAAAAGAAACAATAGCAATAAAGTATTATTTATAAAACAAATGTCTCATCACTTTCAGCAATTAAACAAAGATTTTTTATCGCAAACTGAAAATATTTTCCTAATCCGTGACCCCAAGGAAGTGCTTTCTTCGTTAACTATTCAATTACCAAATGCTAATGTCAGAGATACTGGATTAGACATTCAATGGCAACTTTATCAAACATTAAAATCTTCTGGGGCATCACCGATTATAATTGACAGTCGAGAACTGCTAATTAATCCTGAATCTATTCTGACTCTCTTATGCAAACAATTAAGCATAAAATTCTCAAAAAAAATGTTAGCATGGAAGGCTGGCCCTATAAAAGAAGATGGCATTTGGTCTAAGTATTGGTACCAGACGGTGCATAAATCGACAGGTTTTATATCTTATTCAGCTAAACCAGATCTACCAGAAAAATTATTACCACTCTACTATAAATGCCTGCCCTACTATGAAAATCTTCTCAAGAATGCATTAGTTACTAAACGGAGTTAACCAGTAATGCAAAAAATCGACCCACGAAATGAAAGCATATTAATATATGTTGGTGATAAATTGGTGCCTAGAGATGAGGCAAAAATATCTGTATTTGATAGTGTAGTTCAAGGTGGTGATGCCGTCTGGGAAGGTTTAAGAGTTTACAAGGGGAAAATCGCCGCACTGGATGAACATTTGGAAAGATTGCAAAATTCAGCAAAAACTCTTGCTTTCGAAACCATACCTTCCAACCAAGTAATTAAAAATGCAATATTCAAGACACTTGAGAGTAACAATATGTGGGATGAAACGCATATCCGACTCACATTAACCAGAGGGGAAAAAATAACCTCAGGCATGAATCCAAAACTCAATCAATCTGGATGCACTCTTATCGTTTTAGCGGAATGGAAACCGCCAATTTATGGTAATACAGGAATTAGTGTAGTCACGTCCTCTATTAGGAGAAATACACCTCAATGCTTGGATTCCAAAATCCACCATAACAATCTTCTAAATAATATAATGGCAACAATCGAAGCAAATGTGGCTAGAGTTGAAAGTGCCATTATGCTGGATGTAAATGGCTTTATTTCAGAAACAAATGATACAAATATCTTTCTTGTGAAAGATAACTCGCTCTATACTCCACATGCCGACAGCTGCTTACCCGGTCTCACCCGGGCAATGATATTAAAAATTGCTTGTGAGAAGGGAATAAATAATTATGAAAAGAATCTCTCAATCACAGATCTCTATACAGCTGATGAAGTTTTTACAACCGGAACAATGGGAGAACTTACGCCCATTCTAAAAGCAGATGGGCGGATAATTGGTGATGGAAAGGCAGGTAAGATAACCAAAGAAATGCAAACTTATCATCGAGAATATGCCTATAAAAATGGCGGGCAATTACCATTCAAACAAGCACTTGAGAGCTAATATTTAAAGTAATTATCCAGGTAAGCACTTAAAGGAAGCTGCTCAATTGATTCAGCATCCGCTTGCTTTAAAATCGAGGCCTGAGCCTCTTTTTCAAAGAGATCATCCTTTTCAGCATTTAATGGTATTAAATTCGAAAAATAATTTTTTTGGTTTTCAGCCAACGATAAACCATAATCCGCAAAGCTCAATCCAGAATCACTCAATTCTTGCAATATTCTTGCAGATGGAGTGGCTTTTGAATCTTTAATCAATTCAATCTGAGCTTCTACCGATTTTACATATTCTGAACAACTTTCACTTTGATCAATCAAATCAGCAATCTTTAAAATATGCTCCATTAACTCCTGCGCCCATTCTTTAAGGCCAATTTTTTTACCTTCTCTAGAGAGAAATAAATCAGGATCTCGGCCAAAATTAGCTGTATCCATATGATTTTTCATTGTCTCTTTGTTATCAGCAACAGTCATCATTGGGCTGTCCTCAAGCAAACAATAAATCAAGAAAGATTCCATAAATCTTATTGTATTTTGATTGATACCAACTGGATCAAATACATTTAGATCTAATGATCTAATTTCCACATACTCAATCCCGCCTCGCTCAAGTGCTGTGGTAGGCCTTTCCCCAGAAAGAGCCACTCTTTTAGGTCTTACAGGGCTGTAATATTCATTCTCGATTTGTAATTTATTCAATGAAAGCTGCTGATACTCATTATTACGTAATAATCCAAAACTATCATAAGAGGCCTCTGGTGTGGAAATAGCATCTCTAAGATTTTGAACATACTCCTCAAGACTATTCAATGAAATATTGATATTTGACTGTACTTTGCTTGTATAACCCAAATCACTCATTCTTAATGAAGTACCATAAGGCTGAAATAAAGTATCTTTATCGTATTCAGGTATACCAACTGATTTAGGGGAAAAAGATTTACACAAAGCAGGTGAAGCGCCAAATAAATATAAAATTAGCCAACCATATCTTTTAAAATTTCTAATCATCGACATATAACTAGAGGAACGAAAAATATCAATCGAATCATGATTATTCTCATTCAGCTTATAAATTGGCCAAAATTTCTCCGGTAATGAATAATTAAAATGTATCCCTGCAATCGCTTGCATATTCCTACCGTATCGTAAACCCAGGCCATTACGATAAATCGTTTTCATTTTACCAACATTAGAAGTGCCGTATCTTGCCAATGGTATTTCCCGTTTCTCATCTAAAGCGCACGGCATACTTGAAACCCACAATAGTTCATCGTTAATATTTTTATAGGTAAACTGATGGATATCACACAAAAAACTCAGCACTTCCCATGTATTGGGTACCGCTGGCGTAATAAATTCCAATAACGCTTCAGAAAAATCTGTAGTAATAAATTTGCTCGTTAACGCTGAGCCTAGGTTAGCTGGGTGTTCTGTTTCAGACAATGCACCAGTCTGATTCACTCTCAGAGATTCCTTCTCTAATCCCTTCAAGCCACCACATAGGATATCTGGCTTGTCAGACTCTGAAATTGATCGCAATCTTTTTTCAAATATTTCACTCACGTTCAATTATCTCCATACAACAGAACATTATTAAAAAAACATTCTAACATTATAGATTTACGAATAAATTAAATAATACAGCATCAACATCAGTAAGAATTAAAAATAATTTAATAAAAATTACCTTTAATACTTCACTAGCAGGCTAGAAAATGATTAAATTAAGGATAAATAATAATCAAAAAGGTGGGTAAATTTTTAATTTAAAAAAATATTACCTCAAACAATTATGAAATTAATTATAAGAGCAACAATCATTATAGCAATGATTATAACATTTCCCGTCAATGCTGAATGTAACTACCCTGAAAAAGTAAAGATACCCAATGGCACTACTACTACTACAACTGAATTTATGGCTGGCTATCAAGCTGTAAAAGCGTGGGTTGAAAAAATGGATAAATATCTGATGTGCGTTGACAAAGAAACAACAGCATCGATTACCTTGCTTAAAATAAATAGAGAGCACACTCCAGATGTAGAAAAAAGAATAATCGAATTACAAGATAAGAAATATAATGCTGCTGTTGAAGATCAACAAAGAGTTGCACAACAACTTAATGAACAAGTTAGAGCCTACAAAACAACACAAGCAAACAATTAAAAAATAAATTATTTCTTTACTCTCATTTATAAAAAAATGAAGGTACCTCCTGCAAATTAGAAGCACATTATTAACTCATTTTACTAGAAAATATTAAGGCCAAATTATGAAAAATCCCGTTCGAGTCACAATCACCGGTGCGGCCGGACAGATTGGTTATCAACTAGCGTTTCGAATAGCTTCTGGGCAAATGTTTGGTAAAGACCAACCAATTATATTGCAACTACTCGAGATCACCCCAGCTCTCCCGGCATTGCAAGGCGTAGTCATGGAGCTTGAAGATTGTGCTTTTTCTACTTTAAGTGATGTAATCGCTACAGATGATGCGAATGTGGCCTTCAAGGATGCCGAATATGCCTTACTGGTTGGCGCAATGCCGAGAGGGCCTGGCATGGAAAGAAATGATTTACTCGAGGCTAATGCTAAAATATTTACCCAGCAAGGAAAAGCGATCAATGATAATGCAAACCGGCAGATTCGTATTTTGGTAGTTGGTAATCCAGCTAATACTAACGCTTTAATAGCTAGCTCTAATGCGCCTAACATAGATCCACGAAATTTTACCGCAATGACTAGATTGGATCATAATCGTGCAATAGCTCATTTATCTAAAAAAATAAATATGGACAGTGAGAATATAAAAAAAATGACTATTTGGGGGAATCATTCTGCAACACAATATCCAGATATTGATCATGTCACTGTAAACGATCATTCAATCAAAAATCAAATCACTGATGATTGGCTTAAAGATGAATTTATTCCTGCCGTCCAACAACGGGGAGCCGCAATAATAAAAGCACGCGGTGCTTCCTCAGCAGCCTCAGCAGCCTCAGCAGCAATCGATCACATGCATGATTGGGTGTTAGGTTCGCCAGAAAATGATTGGGTCAGCATGGGTGTTCCATCAGATGGATCCTATAATATCGAACCAGGCATTATTTATTCATTCCCAGTTCGCTGCCACCAAGGTGAATACGAAATCATCCAAGATCTGTCATTAAGTGAATTCAGCCGAGATCGGATGCAGATTACTGAGACTGAATTAAGAGAAGAAAGAGCAGCTATCGAAGAATTACTCTAAAGCAGGGAAATCCTAATCCTAATCCTAATCCTAATCCTAATTATCAAGATATAGTCATTTCAAGATATATATCATTTATATTAGGATAGTATTCATATATTATGAAACCAATAATACTACAAACATACTAGTATTGAATTAATGAAAATATCTTAAACGGAGAATAACATGCCTGAAATCATTCTTGATTTATCTTGGTTACTGGCATTTTTATTTCTAGCCTTATATACGACTTACCAAAGAGTTAATCTGCTGTTTTCTACGATTGCCTTCTCAATTCTGATCTATTGCTATACTGTTTTTGGAGATGGAAGTTTTTTATGGGAATCTTTTCTTTGGGTTATACTTGGGACTCTGGTTACTCTTAATATTACCCCATTAAGACGCTCAAAGATTACGCGGCCATTGATGGATATTTACCGGAAAATGATCCCAAAAATGTCCAGCACTGAGAAGGAAGCTCTAGAAGCAGGAAATGTTTGGTGGGATGGTGAATTATTTTCTGGGATGCCAAACTGGGATGTGTTGATGTCCATGCCCAATCCAAAATTGTCTACAGAGGAACAAGCATTTCTGGATGGACCGTGCGATGAACTTTGCATGATGCTTGATGACTGGGAGATTTCGCATGAAACAGGAAATCTGCCAGAGAATGTTTGGGCTTTCATAAAAACTCATAAATTTTTTGCCATGATCATACCCAAAGAATATGGTGGCCTAGAATTCTCATCCTATGCCAATGCCATGGTAATTACTAAATTAGCCAGTAGAAGCGCAGTTGCATCTTCGACTGTAGGTGTTCCCAATTCACTTGGACCCGCAGAACTCCTTATGCATTATGGTACTGACAAACAAAAACAACGTTATCTTCCAGGACTGGCCTCAGGAGATGAAATACCTTGCTTTGCCTTAACATCAACGGAAGCAGGATCGGATGCATCAGCTCTAATTGATTCTGGAGTTATTTGTAAAGGTCAGTGGAATAATAAAGAAATAATAGGTATTCGTTTGAACTGGGATAAAAGATATATAACACTTGCTCCAATTGCGACTGTTCTTGGTTTGGCTTTCAAGCTTTATGATCCAGAGCATCTAATTGGTGATAAAGACGAATATGGAATCACAGCTGCATTGATTCCAACCGATACAGCTGGTGTTACTGTCGGTCGTCGTCACTACCCAATGCAAGTGCCATTTCAGAATGGGCCTACCAGTGGTGAGAATGTTTTTCTGCCGCTTGATTGTATTATCGGTGGCCAAAAAATGGCTGGTAAAGGCTGGAAAATGTTGGTTGAACTTTTGTCTGTGGGGCGAGCAATAACATTACCATCCAGTGGAGCTGGTGGTGGCCAAGCTGCCGCTTATGCTTCCGGTGCTTACACTCAAATTAGAAAACAATTTAATCTCCCAGTATCCCAATTTGATGGAATTAAGGAGGCGCTAGCTAGAATTGCAGGCAATACTTATATAATGAATGCAGCAATATCGATTACTTCAGGAGCAATCGATCAGGGCGAAAAACCTGCAGTGCCTTCTGCTATTCTAAAATATCACTGTACAGAATTAGCTCGTAAGGTTGCGAATGACGCCATGGATGTTCATGGCGGAAAAGCAGTAATGATGGGCCCAAAGAATTACATGGGTCGAGGTTTTATGGCCACACCAATAGCAATTACTGTTGAAGGCGCCAATATCCTAACGAGAAGTTTGATCATATTCGGACAAGGCGCGATCAGATGTCACCCATTTGTACTAAAAGAATTGCAAGCTGCTGAAGAGAAAGATACAACTTTGGGTCTTATAAATTTTGATAAAGCGTTATTTTCTCATATTGGCTACGCCATTAGTAACCTATCTAGGTCTTTTATCCTAGCAATAACAAATGCCAGATACAGTAAAAGCCCTGTCAACACCAATACAAAACGCTACTATCAACACATTAATAGATACAGCGCTGCTTTTGCTGTGGCCTCAGATTTTGCGATGCTTTCATTGGGTGGAGAGCTAAAAAAGAAGGAATTACTCTCCGCAAGATTAGGTGATGTTTTAAGTTCGATATATCTTGCCTCAACGGTTCTTAAGCACTACGAAAATCAAGGATGTAAGCCTGAAGACTTGCCATTAGTTCAGTGGTCAGTAAGAACTCTAATGTATGAAGCACAAGAAAAACTGCATAATTTTCTAAAAAATCTACCGAACAAAGCGCTGGCTTTTTTCTTACGTTGTTATATCTTCCCGAGAGGTCGTGCTTACTCTCCTCCGCTCGATGAGTTAACAAATAAAGTATCTAATATTATTACATCTAGTGGTGAGGCTCGAGAACGACTGAGTGAGTACGCATACACCACAATTGAACCTGGAAATCCTCTTGGTTTACTTCAAGAGGCTCTTGTATTATCAGAAAAAACAGCATTGATAGAAGCAAAACTTCGACAAGCAAGAAAAGATGGTTTAATAAAAAGTGATTATCTTGGGCATCAAATTGATGAAGCAGAAAAGCAAAAACTGCTAAATTCTATGGAAATACAACAACTCAAATTACTTCATGAAAAAGTATCTGAATTGTTATCGGTAGATGATTTTGATCAAAGTGAAATTGGTCGTAACAAACAAGCATAATAAAATATAGAAAAAACTGGAGGCAACCATTGATGAACAAAAAATTTATAACTTTACTCTTGAGCATTCTGCTAGTTGCTGCATGCAATCAAAGCAATAAAAGCAATGAGATAAATGTAATCGAAGAACCTATTTATTCAGTCCCTTCGATTAAAAGAAACCCTGCCCCAGAAGGTGCCTCTGTTTATTTTATAAATCCAGAGGCTAACGCCATCGTTTCCACCCCTGTAAAAGTTAAGTTTGGAGTTACAGGTATGGAGATTGTTCCCTCAGGTCAAAATACCCCTCATACCGGCCATCATCATATTATAATAAATGCAGACCTTCCTGATATGAATTTCCCAATTCCGGCAGATGAAAATTATGTTCATTTTGGTGATGGGAGGTCTGAAACTGAATTAAATCTTGCTCAAGGTGAGCACACGCTGCAATTGATTTTGGGTGATTATCTTCATGTCCCTCACTCTCCTCCAGTTTACTCAGAAAAAATCATTATCACAGTAGAATAAACGTATTAATATTCACATCCAGTAATCGAAAAAACTATGAAAAAAAATCTTGACATACCAATCGGAATAAGCGGTATTGCTGCCTATATTCCACCCTATAGAGTATGGCTAAATGATTGGTGTGAATGGACCGGTAATCAATGGCCAAAAATAAGGGAAGTGGTTGGGCGTAGCTTTAGATTAAGAGGTAACCAGCATAGTGTTTATACGATGGCAGCTACGGCAGTAATTAGATTAATTGATCAATATGATATTGATCCAAATCGTGTAAAATTTCTTGCTTTAGGAACCGAATCGAGTACCGACAACTCAGCTGGTGCCATTATTATTAAAGGTATGATTAATGAGGCTCTTTTATCTCGAAACAAATCGCCAATTTCACGCAGTTGTGAGGTGCCTGAATTTAAGCATGCATGTTTAGGGGGTGTCTATGCCATGAAAGGTGCTATTAGACACATAGCTTTAGATGGAGCGGGCGATCAAGCGATAGTAGTATGTGCAGATATTGCCGAATACCCCTTAGGAAGTAGCGGCGAACCAACACAAGGTGCTGGTGCCGTGGCAATGCTGGTTGAAGAAAATCCAAAACTTCTTGAAGTTGATATTATGAATTCTGGATCAGCATCTGATTATCGTATCCTAGATTTCAGAAAACCAATGATTCGTTTTTGCAGCCAAGAAAGGAAACTCAGCCAACAAGTTCAAGACTTTCCTATATTTAATGGTAAATATTCAACAACTTGCTACTTAGATGAAACATTGCATGCTCTGGATGATATGTACAATAAAAGAAAACTTAATCCCATTAGCTATCTCCGTTCACTTAAAACTGTATTTATGCATAGACCTTATCGAAAAATGCCAGAAACTGGGCTTGCCATCGCCTACCTATTTGCACTTTCTCGAGGTAATCCTGATGATCGAGCTGAACTTACATCCTATTGCTATGAAGCAGGAATAGATCCCATTAAAGTCATGCATGAGATGCAAGTATACACTCCGGATATAAAAGACTTAGCTAATCCAATCGATCTCAATAATGAAGCCTATCCGATGACAATGGCCATATTTCGTATATTTAGAGCCTCGAGACATTATCGTAGAGAAGTTTTAGATAAAATGGCTCTAGGTAGCGATACAATGCTAGATCTTGGTAATCTCTATACAGCTGCCTTGCCAGCCTGGATAGCAGCTGGATTAGAACAAGCACTCAAGGAAAATATAGATTTGACTGACAATGAAATACTCACCTTCGGATATGGTAGTGGTGATGCCGCTGAAGTGATTCCTTTTAAAGTTTGCAAGGAATGGAGAAACGCTGCAAAAAATATTCAATTTGCAGAAGCGATGTCATTCACAATAGATCTCAATAAAGCGCAATATTTAGATCTTCATACCGGAAAATCTACCAATACATTGAGCTACGAACTAAAGAATGAATTTATTATCGAACGTGTCGGAGATTCGGTAGAAAAAAATTATCAAGATATGGGTATCGAATATCATCGCTATATTAAATGATTAGAAAAATTTTATAAAAAACTTTCCAATAACTTCTTATGTTTCGACTTTAGTTGCTCCCACTCCATAATAAACCATGGTGTACAGACATTCCCTCTTTTTAATAACTTAGGTAAATCTTTTAAATTAATAAATTTAAAATCAGCAATTTCATTGTTATTAATATTAATCTTTTGATCTACACTTCCCATGTAAACTGAACATAGTTCATTTTCAGATCCAATATCCTTATACATAGCAGCATAAGAAAATTTATAAACATACTGTAAATTCGATACGCTAATCCCCAATTCATCATGCAATCTTCTTGTGACTGCCTCCATCAAATTTTCGCCTTGCCTGGGATGACTGCAACAACTATTCGACCAAAATAAAGGCCATAATCTTTTTGATGCACTCCGCTGTTGTATGAGGAGCTCTCCTCGTGCGTTAAATAAAAATACTGAAAAAGCTCGATGCAGTCTACCGCCATCTTGATGGCAATCAAATTTGCTCATCGTACCGATTTTATTATCAGACGCATCAACAAGTATTAAATCTTCATTATCAAATGAAACTATATAGTCATCTGATTTTTTCATTTATTTATACCACTGAGATGCGGTGCATGCATTGGGATAATTTTATAGCCAGCTAATTCAAAAATCTTTGCCATTTCTTTTTCTTTTCCTGGGCAAAGAATGATAATTGACCCTCCACCACCAGAACCAGTAATTTTAGCGCCTAATGCGCCTTCTGATCTAGCTAAATCTATCATTTCCTCAAGCTCAGCATTTGATACGCCAATAGCATTAAGTAATCCATGTGCTACATTCATTAAAATCCCAAGTTGTTCGTAATCATGATTTTGTATAGCGTTTAAACCTTTTTTTGATAATTTTCCTAGTTGCTTGAATATATCTTTATAGAGAATTTTATTATTTTCATACCTCAAATAAACTTCATTCACTATATCGATAGTCCTAGAGGATTTATTACTTAAAGCAATGAGGATGGGAAGTGATTTTATATCTTCAAAATTAAGATTTTTAATACCTTCCTTTTTATTATAGAGGATGGGTTGGGCGTAAGAGGCAACCGTATTATCTATGCCAGATGGATTCCCATGGGATATTTTTTCGCATTCAAAAGCAATATCATTAATTTGTTTATTAGTTGATGGGAGTTTATATAAATCAATAAGCCCTCTTGTAATAGCAACTGCATATGACGCCGAGGCTCCTAAGCCCATTGATAAAGGAATGCGAGAAACGATATTGATTTTAAAATTCACTCGATCAATATTTAATAAATTGCATATTTTTTCTACCATCAAAACCATATGAGCATATTCAATAGAACATGGGTCAGAAATATTTATTGAACTACCATTAATAACAAAATGACAATCTTCGTCTATCTCTTGCACCTCAACATACACAGCTTCTTCAATAGGGAGAGCTATTGCATATTCATTGTAAACGACGGCATGCTCCCCCAATAATATAATTTTTCCTGCAGAAACCCCTACTCCTAGATGCTTTGATTTATCTTTATTATTCATAAAGCCAGTCTCTGTCAGTTTTTTTGAAGCCAATATTTCTTGTGCTTTCCATGCTTTAATTTCACCGCTTGAAATCATATCATTCACAACCTCTGTAAAATATTTCTCTGGAACATCAATACTCGTGGCTACACTTCTTGCGTGTAATTTCATATGACCTTTTTGTATTCCATGAGTCGTTAGAGCTCTCAATGCAGCTAGATTCTGAGCAAGTCCAACAGAAGCTATAATTATTGCTAATTCATTGGCAGAACTAGCATTTGCAATCTTTAACCCTATCTGAGCAGCTGGATTTGCCATCAATGAACCACCAACAATCCCAACTTTAATTGGTATTTTTAATTTACCTACCAAATTACCATCAGTATCAACAAGCCACTCAGTTAATGATCGATATTTTCCATCATGACAAGCATAAGCATGGGCTGCTGACTCAATTGATCGCCAATCATTTCCCGTGGCAATCGCAACTGCATCAATGCCATTCATAATACCTTTATTATGGGTAGCTGCACGATATGGGTCAGCATCTGCAAATTCTGTTGCATTTACTATGCTGTCACGAACTTGCAGCCCATTATAATCATCTTTAGCTAAATATTTGGGGGGTATTTTTACTTGAACATCAACGAGAGATCGATCAGTCAAATTAGATAATATCTTTAAACCAACTTTACACCCGGTCAAATTTACTACATCATCCGCCAAGTATTCACAGACAGTATTTACTAGATTTGCTCCCATTGCATCTCTGGTATCGACCAAGATATGCAATACAATTACTTGCTCACTTTTTTGCTTTAATATATGAATCTCTATATCCCTGACACCACCACCTCTTTTTTTTAAATTCGGTTGCGATAAATTTGCGATAGTGATTAACATTTGCTTATTCTGCTCGAGAATATCAACAATTTTCGCTGCATCTTTAATATCAAGGAGTTGAATTTGTCCAATCAATAAAGATTGGTCAATTGAAGCGCTAAATCCACCAGACATTCTAATAATTTTTGCAGCGCCACTAACGCCAGCAACTATGGAAGGCTCTTCTGTCACCATCGGAACTATATAATCTTGATTATTAATGAGAAAGTTAGTCGCAATTGAGAAAGGTAAACCAAAAACGCCTATGACATTTTCACTCATATTATCTGCAATATCCGCAGAGAGAATCTGACTCTCTGACTTAAGAAGCTTAGTTTCTGCTGGAGTGAGCAAGCCGAGATTAGATAATGCTTCAACTCTCTCGGCAACAGTCATTTTATAAAAGCCGCTAATATTCGAATTAGTCATCATTAAACCTCTAGAGTCAAACCTGCTTTATCTAATTGCAAGTTCAACGATACAAATCCATTCTGATTGGCTGATTTTTCAAAATCATCCAATAATCTAACAGATGAAGCGATACAAATACCAATATCTCCGCCTGCACCACAAGGTTTATAAACTAAGTTGCTCTCCTTTTTTGCCAAATCTACCAATATATTATGCTTGTGCCCAAAAATATTTAAATCATACTCCATACTAAACTCCATTAAAGCATCTGTATATTCATCAAGATATTTCAAAAAGAGCTGATTATTTTGATCCCAGTTTGAAGCAAATTTAACTGCCATTTTTTTTAAATCCAAGAAACTTTTTTTTGAAAATCCTTTTACTTTAGTTAATTGTCTAGGTGTACTAACAGGAGTACCACTCCAAAAAATCCTAAATTTTAAATCGTGCGGAAACTCCAAAGAAGAGAGCGCCTTATTTTCCTTACGAAAATATTTAATAATTCCACCTTCTAAAGAAGTAGCAATATCCACGCCACTCCCATTGACACCTTGAAACTCTCGATGCACCTTTAATGCCAACTCTTTTACTCCAAATGACAATTTAAAGGTCTTGATAAATGCACTAGCTAACGCAACTGTGAGTGCTGCACTGGATCCGATTCCGTATTTGAGCTTAGTTTCTTTTTCATAAAAACCAGTGGTATCTAAAATAAATTCATAATGAAATGAAGGGCAAATATTTACTTCCTGCCACATACACTCAAAAAATATTCTAATGGAGTCGCTTGACTTACCTAAAAGCCACTCTATTTTTCCATTATTGTTAACAACAAATGGCAATTGCTTGTCCATGAAACCTAAAGTTTTCAATATATGTGTTTTCTTGTCATGCTCTTGTATCGAAACATTCGCTCTTTTATCAATAGCCATTGAAATTGCAGGAGCGTCTGTCAAAACTGCAAATTCTCCGGCAATTATTATTTTACCCGGCGCACTTACCTTAATAGCCTTCATAAACTGATATCCGAACTAGGGGCTCCACCTAATCCTGATTTCATGATAGAAACGACACCATCTATTTCAGCTAGTCTCTTCTCGATTCGAGCTTCGTTTTCAGGAAGACAAACCGCCTTTATCTGAGGACCTGCATCCATCGTAAAGAAAACAGATTCGCCACTTTGTTGCAAATCACGAAGGGCATGCATGCAATTAAGCGTCGCTGCATTCCAGTAAACGACAGATGGTTTAGTAGTCCACATAACCGAATGCATCTTCAAACAATTATGCTCAGAGACTGCCGCCAATTTCTCAAAATCCTTATTTATCACTGCTAGCCTTGCCTCTTTCATATCAGGCGACTGATTTTCAATCCACGCTGAGTAGAAAGGAGAAGAACGGGAGCTTAAATTCATGGCCCGTGAAGAAGAAATACTTTTTTTATTCTTATCAGTGATTGCAATCACAACACTTAATGGCCATCGCTTTGCTTTTGATAATTGCTTTATCTTAATAGTATTCGATGTATTTGTAAGTTCAACAATACCACCCATTAAAGATCTTGCTGCAGAACCTGAAATGCTGCCTGCTTGAGCAGCAAATAATTGTATGTCTGATTTTTTATTAATGGCCATATTTGCAGCAACAACTAATGCTGAAAATGAGGAGGAAGAAGATGCCAGGCCAGCTGATATTGGAAAATTACATTCACTTTCGATCCTAGCAAAGTCGCGGTTTTTCCCAACAACAAGATCTAAACATTGACTGACACGTGATAAATTTGGCTCATCTTTAACACCATTTATAAGCAGCTCATCTCGATTGAAATTAGAGGAAAAACCGACCTTCATATTCGTCCATAAACCACCTAATGTGAGGGACAAGGAATCAACAGCAGGTAAATTTTTTACTGCATCTCTCTTACCCCAATATTTGATCAATGCAATATTAGGATGTGATTGAGCTATTGCTTGCATAAAATTATCCATTATTTAAAAATTGCACTGTAAATAAATTATACGTGTATTTTAATGCAACTATTTGTGTCATTTTATATCGATATTGTGTTTATATATCCCCTTAACAATATTATTACATCTTACTCAGAGACTTAATATGTCAATGAATGCGCCTAACGCAATTAAAAACTATAAAAAACGCATTAATTCACTATTAGATGAAGCACTACCTTTATCTAATAATCTTTCCACATTAAATGATGCAATGCGTTACGCTGTCATAAATGGTGGTAAGCGTATTCGACCACTTCTCATCTACGGCTCCGGAATGTGCCTAGACATTCAAATAAATAAACTTGATATTCCAGCAATTTCAATTGAACTTTTGCATGCATTTTCCCTGGTTCACGATGATCTCCCATCGATGGATAACGATGATTTAAGAAGAGGATTACCCACTACACACAAAAAATTCTCTGAAGCTACAGCTATTCTTGCGGCAGATGCTCTTCAAATCCTCGCATTTGAAATAATAGCTAACTCTAGACCCTTGAGTGATCACGAAAAAACTAAGCTAATTTTATTAATTGCAAAAGCTTGCGGATCATCAGGCATGACGGGTGGCCAATCAATTGATTTGGCTTCTGAAGGAAAAACTCTAAATAAGTCAGAATTACATGAAATGCATGCAATGAAAACGGGAGCATTAATACACGCCTCTATTATGGCGCCCTTTTATTTGATGGACACCTCCGAGCATGACACCCAAAAAACAATGAGTGAATATGGATGGACATTGGGACTTGCCTTCCAAATCCGTGATGATTTGCTAGATATCGAAGAAACAACCGAAGTAATAGGAAAAACAGCCAACTCAGATATTAAAAATAATAAAGCCACCTGGCCATCACTTTTCGGAGTCAAGGAATCTCATAAGTATTGCGATGAATTATTAGCGAAATGCTTAGATCATCTAGAGATTTTTAATCATAAAGCTGATCCACTAAGATGGCTCACTAATTACCTAATAAACAGACAGCATTAAGGTTTGAAAAATTAACGATTATGTATGAACAATATTTTGGCCTAGATTCTAAACCATTTACAATAACTCCTGACCCACGTTATTTGTTCATGAGCGACCGTCATACCGAAGGTTTGGCTCATTTACTTTATGGGGTAACAGACAGCGGAGGTTTCATTCAATTAACCGGGGACGTTGGAACAGGGAAAACAACCCTAATCCGCGCTCTTCTAGAACAACTGCCAAAAAAAATTGAAATTGCTTTAATTATGCATACGCAAATTTCTGCGCAAGAGTTCTTGCTTGAGATTTGCAATGAACTCAAGGTTAAAATAACCGGAACGAGTGTTATTGATATCGTCAATTCACTCAATCAGTATTTGCTAGAACAATATTCGAATGGAAGACGTGTGATTTTATTGGTTGACGAAGCCCAAAATTTATCAACTGAAGTATTGGAACAACTTCGACTGCTCACAAATCTCGAAACAGCACAGAAAAAACTATTACAAATAATTTTAATTGGACAACCTGAGTTACGCGATGTATTGGCAAAAAATAATTTAAGTAATTTAGCGC
>TARA_B110001454_G_scaffold24214_1_pt1 | contig 21730 bp, 20 predicted proteins | sample TARA_B110001454 | Tara Oceans TARA_B110001454 (sample SAMEA4397004) | marine metagenome | biome: Polar Biome; feature: [MES] marine water layer (ENVO:01000295) within the mesopelagic zone...; material: water (ENVO:00002006), including particulate matter (ENVO:01000060) such as...... | reverse complement strand
TATGGCTTCCGGAAGTAGTGGCTCAGAAAATATTGACGTTAACCCTGATTCATCATTGGTCAGATCAAGCTCAGAGGAGCCGTTCCAAGAGTCGGCGGCAGATGTAGACCTGGAAAGCGCAGAGCTTATAGTTTCGGTTGGACGAGGCATAGAAAAAGAGGAAAATATTCCGATCGCCTTTGACCTGGCCAGCGCACTAGGTGCAGAGGTTTCGGCGAGCAGGCCAGTGGTTGACGCTGGCTGGATGCCAAGCTTTCGCCAGGTTGGTAGCTCCGGTAGTACAGTGTCTCCTAAATTATATTTCTCACTAGGAATTTCAGGTGCCATTCAGCATGTGGTTGGCATGAAAGGCTCAAAAAATATTTTAGCGATAAACAAAGACCCTGATGCACCAATATTTGAGATAGCCGACTATGCTGTTGTTGGTGACGTTCTTGAGATTGTCCCCAAGTTGATTGAAACGTTGGAAAATCCATAAAGATCAAAATTTCTAGGTTTCTATCTGTCGCTTATTCATTAGATTTTCATAGATTTTATTTTAGTTAAGTATAAACAACATAAAATTTATTTTAGTAGAAACTAACGTCAAAAAAATTACTTAAGGGTAATGAGTCAAATGAAGAGTCTTAATTGTTATCATCTTTAGAAAAAATCATCTTTATTCTGATCGCGCTTGGTGCGCTGGGATCATCCTTTATTACATTTAGAAAAATGTTCCGCGCCATCGGCGCTGGTACCCAGCCTATTGACTGGAAAGGAGCAATGTTAAATCTTTCAAAAGGTTTAAAAGTTTTTATCAGTCAGAACACATTATTTAAGACTCGCCCACTGGTCGGCTTTGTTCACGCTTTAGTGGCCTGGGGATTCACTCTTTATTTATTGGTTAATGTTTTGGATATCCTTTATGGGTTTATCCCTGAGTTTTCTTTTTTCCCAAACCACTTTATAGGCAATCTTTATAGGGCTTTTGTTGACTTTTTTAGTGTGGTGGTCTTGTTCGGTGTAATCTATTTTTTAATCAGAAGATTTATTCTTAATGATAATAGACTAGTAATAAATGACCCTGTAATGTTAAGCCCTGAGGCTCGAAAAGGAATGCGCAGAGACTCTCTTATTGTAGGCGCCTTCATACTTTTCCATGTAGGTGCCAGGTTCCTATCTGCTAGTTTCGAGATTGCTCAGCATCATCATGATAGCTTTCAGCCTGCAGCCACATTAGTCTCACTACTCTGGTCAAATATGTCTGACACTAATGTTATTGTGTTTGAACACATCACATGGTGGATCGCGCTTGGTCTTATTTTCGGTTTTTTGCCATATTTCCCTTACTCCAAACATGCACACTTGTTCATGGGGCCTCTTAATTTTATGGTGTCTAAAGACAGAAGCTCAATGGCCTCTATCGAGACAATAGATTTTGAGGATGATTCCATAGAACAGTTTGGGGCCGGCAGGCTAGAGCATCTTCCTCAGAAGCAGCTTCTAGATGCATATGCGTGTATACAGTGTAGTCGCTGTCAGGATGCCTGTCCGGCCTATGAAACCGGTAAAGAACTATCGCCCTCCGCGCTTGAGATCAACAAACGTTATTTCTTAAACACTCATCTAGATGAATTTATTGATGGTTCAATCCCGGACGCTGCCATTACGGATATTTTGCTCACAGATGAGGCTGCCTGGAGCTGCACAACCTGTGGGTATTGTGTCGAGGTTTGTCCTGTCGGGAATGAGCCTATGCTAGACATACTTCGAGCAAGGCAAGACCTGGTAATGATGGAGAGTAAGTTTCCTCAAGAGGCGATGGAGACGTTTGACAAGATAGAGAACTATGGCAATCCCTGGGGTCTGAACCCTCAAGATAGAGAGAACTGGATGGATGGCAGAGAAGTGCCTCTAATGAGAGAGAAGAAAGAGGCCGAAGTTTTATACTGGGCAGGATGTGCGGGCGCCTATGACAGCAGAGGTAAAGAGATCTCTCAGGCGGTTGTAGACGTGCTAAATGAGGCAAAGGTGGATTTTGCTTCGCTAGGGAATGAAGAAACCTGTACCGGTGATTCTGCTAGACGAATTGGGAACGAATATCTATTCCAGCAGATGGCAGAAAAAAACATGGAAACGTTTGAAAAATATAAGTTTAAAAAAATTGTCACACAGTGCCCGCACTGTTTTACCACTCTAAAAAATGATTATTCAGAATTAGGTGCTAATCTTGAGGTGGTGCACCATTCGCAATATATCGGCGAGCTAGTTAGTAGGGGTAAGATTAAGCCGAAAGCTTGGATGGATGAGGATGTCACCTACCACGATGCATGCTACCTTGGTCGACACAATGATGAGTATGACGCCCCAAGAGATGTGATCCAGTCCATCATGCGAAATGGAGAGCTCAAAGAAATGGAGCAATCAAGAGAGAAAAGTTTTTGCTGTGGAGCTGGAGGTGGAAATATGTGGTATGAAATAAAAACGGGTGAAAGAATAAATCACAACCGGTTCAAACAGGCAGCAGAAACCGGAGCCAAGACGGTAGCAACCGCATGTAATTTTTGCAATATTATGATGGAAGATGGGATGAAAGGCACCGGGAATGATGAGGATATGAAAGTTGTAGACATAGCAGAACTCGTAGCCCAGAGCTTATCTAAATAGCATTCTATATCCTTAATACCTAATCTGTTCTTGTTTTTGATTCAAAACCATTTTCTGTTAGCCAGGCCTATTGTCAGTGCAGCGTTATCGGTAAATATATAGTATAAAATTTAGATGGATAATCTTAAGCAATATTATTTGATACTATTCTTTTAGTCCGATTTCTTTTAGACGCTCCTCTAGGTATTGTCCTGCAGTATATTTGTCTGACAGGATGACTTCATTTCGAGGATGTAGAAATAGCGGCATGGAATAGCGGCTGTTATTAGATTTTTTTTCAGGATTAACTACCCGATGGGTAGTGGAAGGGTAGTACCCGGCAGAGACTTCTTTTAACATGTCACCTGCATTTACAATGATGGTTCCAGGATCGGTTGATATTTTGTGCCATACTCCATTCGTGGCTTTTGCCTCAAGGCCAGGCTTTGTCCCGGCAACTAACAGAGTAATAAGATTAATGTCTTCATGCGCAGCTGCCCGGTAAGCGTTCGAGTCTTCATGCCCCTCAAAAGGAGGATAATGTATAATTCTGAGCAGATTTGTTTTGCTTCCATCAATCATTGATTTTAATGGTTCATGAAAGTTTGTTCTAGTTTTTGCGGGGGTATTTATATCGATCCACTCTAATAATGTTGAGGTTATATCAACTAATATATTATACAGTTCGATAGTGTCATTCGTAATATTCTTTGGTATTCGCCCCCAGGGGTAATAATGATAAAACTCTTTATGGTCTTTTGCCTTATATCCTTTAGCATTTTCAGTGCCAAGGGGGAAATAACCATCCTGTTCTTTTTCGTTAAACAGATATTCGTGTTTTGAATCTGAGCTAAAGAAACTCTCCCATTCTTTATAAATATTATCAATTAACTTTATTGGGATTGGGTGATTATCTAGAATTCCAAAACCGGTTTCTTTGATAGACCTGGTAAAGTCAGCAGGAGCGTTACTGTTATTATAATTAATTTTAGCTACCTGCATATAAAAAATATAAGTAACTAATTTAATGCTTTCAATTCTATACCTGCTTCAATCGCATATTTAATTATTATGTCATCCCGGTAGAATTCATCATAGTATATAGTGTTTATACCTGAATTTGCGATGAGCTTAAAACAGTTATAGCAGGGAGACGCGGTCACATACATTTCTGCATTATTAATACTAATTCCATTTTTTGCTGCCTGAACGATTGCATTTGCCTCAGCATGCGTGGTTCTCACACAGTGTCCGTCTACCATTTCATGGCCAATTTCGTCACAATGTTGTAAGCCTTTTATGCTACCGTTATAGCCGGTTGATAAGATTGTCTTATCCCTTGCGATGACGGCGCCAACGTGTTTACGATCACAGGTAGACCTTGTAGATACCTCTTTAGCAATATTCATAAAATAAGTGGACCAGCCAACACGTTTGCTCATAATTATTTATCCCGGTTAAATATTTTAACAGCATATCGAGGTTCACCAAAATAGATCTTATCTGCTACCTGTGCAAGCTGGGCGACAATTATAAGATAGGCCCATGTTGGCACGGTAACACCGGCACATCCTTTAATAATAACTTTCTGGTTTACGAACTTATTAAAGTCCACTTTTTTTATTTTTTCTCGAAATGATTTTTCTCTGATTATGCCTTCATCAATGAAGTCGTCTAATAATATTGTTTTCATATTTAAAAGTATTTTTTAGTTGATGCAATTGATTCGCAAAATTTATCAATATCAGATGAATCATTATAAACATAAAAACTTATTCTTGCTGTTGATGTTTCGCCAAGTACTTTTAGTAATGGTTGTGCGCAATGATGGCCTACTCGAATGCTTATATTATCTTCATTTAAAAACTGAGCAAGGTCTTGCGGGTGAATATTATTTATATTAAAACTAATGACCCCGCCACGATTTACTGGGCTACCATGAATGTATAGATCAGAAATTTCTCCGAGTCTTTTCAGAGCATATTTAGTTAGTTGTTGTTCATGATCTTGAACTTGTCTCATTCCTATCTCTTTTAAATATTCAATAGCGAATCCTAGGCCTATTGCCTGAACATAGTTTGGGGTTCCAGCCTCAAACTTATAGGGAACTTTATTCCAGGTTGAACTTTCCATAGACACTGTTTCAATCATTTCGCCTCCTGCCATAAAGGGAGGTAAGGGCTCTAGCTTCTCAAGCTTACCCCACAATATACCAATCCCTGTTGGCCCTAGCATTTTGTGCCCAGAGAATACCAGAAAGTCACACCCAAGCTTTTGAACATCTACTGGCAGATGAGATACGCTCTGTGCACCATCGACAACGAATATTGCGCCAATACTTTTTGTTAATTTTGATATTTTTTCTATGGGATTAATAGTCCCCAGAACATTGGACATGTGAGTTATCGACACAATCTTTGTTTTGGTCGTAAAATATTTTTCAGATTGAGAAAGATCTAACTCACCAGATTCTGTAATTGGTAAGTATCTTAATTTTGCTCCAGACCTTTTTGCGAGAAGCTGCCATGGTACTAGGTTTGCATGATGTTCCATCTGGCTAATAAGAATCTCATCATTTTTATTTAACTCTGCACCAAGAGTATAGGCTAAAAGGTTTATTGATTCTGTCGTGCCACTAGTAAAAACTATTTCCCTGGATGATGGTGCGCTTATAAAGTCCGCGATAGTTTCCCTGGCTGATTCAAACATCTGTGTTGATTTAGCTCCGAGCTTGTATAATGCTCTGTGTACGTTTGCATTATAATTTTCGTAAACATTTTTTATACCAGTTATTACTGAGATTGGTTTTTGAGAAGTAGAGGCACTGTCTAGGTAAATCAGTTTATGATTAGAAAATATTGGAAAATCTTTTTTTTTTGCTAGTGATTTTATGGTCAATTTAAAACATCCCCAGTTCAAGCTGGGCCGCTTCTGACATCATACCCTGGTTCCATTGAGGCTCCCACACAAGTTCAACATCTACGCTCTCAACATTCTGGAGTGCGCTAATTTTTCTATCTACCTCATCGGATATTACCGGACCCATGCCACAACCTGGGGCAGTAAGCGTCATTTTGATATTAACTTTTTTACCATTCTTATTATCTTCTATACTAAGATCATAGATTAAGCCAAGCTCTACAATATTTACGGGTATCTCAGGGTCATAGCAGGTTTTTAACTGATCCCATATTAGCTGTTTTGAAAATTCAATATCACTGTTCTCAGTATCTGTTGTTTCTAATTCTATACCGAGCGCATCAGCATTATCCGCACTAATTTGTGCCATATTGCCATTAATGATAACCGTGTAGTTACCTCCAAGTGACTGTGTGATCTGAACCAGGTTGCCGGCGACTAATTTAACCTTGTCTCCAGATGGCACCATGTTAGCGTCCACATCTCTTATTAATCTAATGCTTTTGTCTTTGTAAGTATTCATGCGGTCATTTTATGGATTTTTTCTACGGCGCTGGCAAAACCATTTGTGCGTTGAACACTTATAGATCCTGAAAGACCAACTAAATCTAGAATCTTAGAATGATCTAGAGACTGTATTTCCTTTGGCTCATGCCCACTAAAAATCTTACAGAGCAAGGCCAAGAGGCCTTTTACTATTAAAGCATCTGAGTCGCATCTAAAAATAAAATTATTCATTGATTTTTCACCAATAACCCAGGCCTGAGATGCACAGCCATATACTTTTGCTTTTTCTGTCCTTTCGCTAACTGGTATTCCTTCAGATTCGTTTGCTATATCCATTAGTTGAGCAAATTTATCTTTTGGATCATCAAAAATAGAGAAAAGGTCTTCGATCTCAGACATTGATTTTTGGATGCTCATAGTTTATGATTTTCTACTAGCCAATTATCGAATTCTATCAATAAATATTTTCTCAATCCTTCGTGATTGATATCATCTATCAAATCAGATAAAAAACCTCTAATAAGCAAAGACTTTGCACTAACAAGGCTGAGGCCTCTAGATCGCATATAAAATAGAGCCTCAGGGTCAAGCTCGCCTGTGCTTGATCCGTGTGTGCATTTAACATCATCATTATATATTTCCATTTGAGGGTTTGAATTCATTCCCGCATTTTTTGATAAAATTAGATTCTTGTTTGATTGAGCAGCATCTGTTTTAATAGCTTTTTCTCGAATGATTACTTTTCCGTCAAAGACTCCGCTAGAGCTATCATCTAAGATTGATTTAAAAATCTGAGAGCTGGTAGTGTGCTTTCCTTTGTGTTCAATAATAATACTATTGTCAATCTGTTGAATATCTTTTGTTAGAGATATTCCACCTAATTGGCAGGTCGATCCATCACCTTCCATTACAATATGTATCCTGCTTCGCCCTATTTCACTGCCGTCACAGTATTGAAAATAATTATAATTACTTCCCTGGTCTTGTTTAACAGAGGTGCTAGACATATCGATCATGCTATCAGAATTTTTTTGAATTTTGAAATGTTCCAGTCTAGCATTTTTATCAATTGAAATTCGAGTCACACCATTTTGAAAAGAAGATTTTATATCGTTTACATGATGTTCAATAAGAGTACAAGATGCAGATTCATTTATATTTACGATGACTCGTGGATAAATAATTTTAGACTTAGTTCCCGAGCTATTATAAATGATGCGTACCGCATGATCTGTCTCCAAGTTAGATTCCATAATAATTTTTATACCACTTTTCAAAAAGGTGGTATTTAGAAGGTCAAAGGGGGTTTCTTTATAGACATGATCATTCTCTAGTATTGAGTCTAAGTTTTCTGATACGGAGATACCCTTGGGTAGTTTTGATGACAGATCTTTTCTGTAGATACCATTATAGAATACTAAATCAATCAACTTATTTATGGGTATTTTATTTTCATTAAACCCTATAGAGGTATTCTTTAATGAATTAAAAGAAGATGCTTTTAGATTATTTAATCTTGATAGGTTTGTATGTCTCCAGCTTTCCCATTTATTTGTAGGCAGCCCCAAAACAAGAAATTTTTCAAATGCCTGCTTTTTTATATCGGAAATTTTTCCTGTGTATAAATTGTGCTTTATTGCTTTATCATACTCAACCTTATAATCACTAACATTCATGACGCTAGCCATCCATAACCTTTTTCTTCAAGCTCGATGGCAAGCTCTTTTTCTCCTGTTTTAACAATTTGACCATCTATGAGGACGTGAACAATATCCGGCTTAATATATTTTAATAGCCTCTGATAATGGGTGATAACTAAAAATCCACGATCATTACTTTTGTAGTTATTAATACCATTCGCAATAATTTTAAGTGCGTCTATGTCCAACCCTGAGTCAGTCTCATCCATGATTGCCAGTTTAGGCTCAAGACATAAGAGCTGTAGTATCTCATTTCGTTTTTTTTCTCCACCTGAGAAGCCCTCATTGACTGATCTTTTAAGATACGAAGTATTCATTTCAACTTCTTCAAGCTTGCTTTTAATTAATTTCAAAAAAGTAGCAGCATCATATTCTTTTTTGTTATTGTGTTTTCTTTGTGCATTCACAGCCGCCCTTAAAAAATAGGTAGTGTTAACACCCGGAATCACAGTGGGGTATTGAAAAGACATAAATATTCCAGCTAGAGCTCTATCTTCAGGCGCCCATTCTAATATAGATTCATTCTTATATAAGATATCACCAGCAATCACTGTATGGTTTTCTCGACCAGTAATCGTATTCGCAAGGGTGCTCTTCCCGGACCCATTAAGCCCCATTATGGCATGCATCTCGCCTTCTTTAATATGGAGATTTATTCCATTAAGTATCTTTTTGTCGTCAACCTTAACATGAAGATTTTTTATTTTAAGCATTGAGATTAAACCCTAATTATCCTACGCTACCTTCTAAACTAACTTCCATTAGCTTAGTGGCTTCCATAGCAAATTCCATAGGCAACTCATTAAAGACTTCTTTGCAAAAACCATTCACAATCATTGACACAGCATTTTCAGTATTAATACCTCTTTGGTTGCAATAAAATAATTGATCTTCGCCAATCTTGGAGGTTGATGCTTCATGCTCCATGGTCGCACTTGGATTTCTAACATCTATGAACGGGAATGTATGTGCTCCGCATTGGTCACCAATAAGGATAGAGTCACACTGAGAAAAATTTCTAGCGTTTTCTGCGCTTTTCATTATTTTTACTTGACCTCGATAAGTTTGTTGGCCTTTGCCCGCTGATATACCTTTAGATATGATAGTGCTTTTGGTGTTTTTTCCAATGTGAATCATTTTTGTACCGGTGTCAGCTTGTTGCCTATTATTTGTAAGGGCAACAGAATAAAACTCACCCACAGAGTTATCTCCTTTTAAAATACAGCTGGGATATTTCCATGTAACAGCAGATCCTGTTTCTACTTGTGTCCATGATATCCGAGAATTATTTCCTGAGCAAGAGCCACGTTTTGTTACAAAATTATAAATACCTCCCGCACCAGTATCAGGATTTCCTGGATACCAGTTTTGTACTGTTGAATATTTAATCGTTGCATTATCATGCGCTACAAGCTCAACAACCGCTGCATGCAACTGATTTTCATCACGCATAGGTGCAGTACAGCCCTCTAAATAACTAACATAGCTATCATCATCTGCGATGATTAGTGTTCTTTCAAATTGTCCTGTTTTTGCTTCGTTAATTCTAAAATAAGTTGACAGTTCCATGGGGCATTTTACGCCTTTCGGTATGTAGACAAATGATCCATCGGTAAATACTGCAGAGTTCAAGCAGGCGAAGTAATTATCGGTATAAGGGACAACAGTTCCTAAATATTTTTTTACAAGATCAGGGTAGTCAATTGCTGCTTCAGAGAAACTACAGAAAATTACTCCATGACTTTTCAATTCTTCTCTAAAAGTTGTTGCCACAGAAACACTATCAAAGACAGCATCAACAGCGATACCATTTAGCATTTTTTGCTCATCCAATGGTATTCCAAGTTTATCATAAGTCTTTAGAAGTTCAGGGTCTAGTTCATCCAGACTTTCGGCATTCTTTTTTTTAGGAGAAGAGTAGTAACTGATGTCTTGATAGTTAATATTTTTATAGGTCACATGCTGCCAATTAGGCTCAACCATTTTTAACCATTTTTTATATGCTTTGAGACGCCAATCTAATAGCCAAGATGGTTCTTTTTTCTTTTTTGAAATAAAATGAATCGTTTCTTCGCTAATACCAGGTGGAAGTGTGTCTGATTCTATATCTGTGACAAAACCATACTTGTACTCTTCTTTAACTCTTTGGTCAATGATGTCGATTTTATCATTATTCATTAGTTTATTAAAATTTAGATTTAGGTCTAGGCAGAAAAAGAAGTTCCGCAGCCACAGGTGCGTTCAGCGTTAGGGTTTTCTATTTTAAACCCACCATTTAGCATATCATCAGAATAGTCAATTGTTATATTTTTGAGATAGGGCCAGTTTTTAAGATCACATACCACTTTAAGCCCGTTTGTTTCAAATGCCTTATCGTAACTGCCTTGACTATCTTCAAAATCCATTTTGTAGTTCATGCCCGAGCATCCTCCGCTATCAACTGACATCCTAAGGAAATGATCATCTTTTCCTTCAGAAGACATTACTGCTTTAAGCTTTTTCGCAGCTTTTTTTGTGACAAATATTTGAGAATTTTTAAAATCGTCTTGTGCTTTTTCAATCAAAGTATTTTGCTTATCCATATTTACTCCCACTTTGTTTCAATTTTTATTTCATTTTGTTTTGCAATAGAATTGTCAAAACCAAGTTTGTTTTTTGCCTCCTCAGACATCATTTCTGGTTGCCATGGAGGATCAAAAGTTACACTAACATTTACATTATCTATTTTATCAAGGCTAGAGACTTTTGACTTTATATCATCTGCCATATGTTGTCCCATACTACATCCAGGTGTGGTGAGGGACATAACAATATCGACATCAGATTTATTGTTATTTTCCGGTTTAATATTAATATTATATATGAGCCCAAGACTCCAGAGGTCGACTGGTATCTCTGGATCATAACACTGTTTTAACAAGTCGATTATATTTTCTCTTAGTTTCATGCGTTTTATGCTATGTCTGCCAGGGTGAGTTTGTCAAAAAGATTTCGAATCGAATCATTAATTTTATTAATGGGAGTACGTATGTTGCAGTGTGTCAGGTGATCACACCCGGAATCAAAATAACAATCCATTATACCAGTGGGCCCTTCAAGGATCTCAAAAAAATCATTTAATGTGGTGCTTGATGATTGATCCATAGCTTTATATCCACCGTACGGACCCTTGACAGATTTAATAATATTTGCCTTAGCTAGTTTTTGCATTGTCTTGGCAAGAATCTCTTTAGGAATACCATATGAACTGGAAATTTCATTCGCGGGAATAAGGTTTTCTGAGTTTTCTTTTAGGTGCTTGACTGCAATCAATGCATACTCAACTTTTCTAGTGATTTTTAACATAATTTTTGCCCGGAAGTATATAAAAACATAGTAAAATAAAACAAGAAATATATACGACTTAATAAGTCGTATATAGAATATATTATTTTTATTGATCTATTACTAGGGGTTTACTACAACTGTATAATTATTTTTTTCAATGATTTTACCTATAATAGTAGCTTGATCACCAAAGTTTGAAATAAAGCTGTTTGCCCTACTTTCGGGAAGAGATATCAATAGGCCGCCAGAGGTTTGAGCGTCACAAACTAGTAGCTTTTGAATGGGCGATAAAGAATCACTGAAGTTAACGAAGTTTTCTGCATGGTCGAGATTGCGTTTAGAGCCATCCGGTATTATACCTTCATTCGCCAGATCGTACGCGCCCGGGAGAAAGTTTATCTCAGAAAGATTAATACTTGCAGATACTTCACTGCTTTTACATATTTCCATTAGGTGGCCAATAAGTCCAAACCCGGTTACATCTGTCACCGCGTGAGGATTAAAGTCTAGGAGTGTTTCGGATGCTCCCCTATTTAGTGTTTTCATCGAATCAATCGCTGATTCAATAACTAAATCATTCGTTTTTTCTTTTTTTATTGCGGTTGAAATAATTCCAGTTCCTAGTGGTTTTGTAAGCACCAAACTATCACCTGGAATAGCCCCAGAGTTTGTCCATACGGATGACTCAGATACCTCGCCTGTGACTACCAATCCGTACTTTGGCTCATGGTCGTCAATTGAGTGACCTCCGACTATTGGTATACCAGCTTCTTTAGCCTTGTCGGCACCTCCTTGCATGATTTCAGATAAAATAGTATTAGCTAATTTTCGTATTGGGAATGCGACAATATTCAATGCAAATAATGGTTTACCACCCATCGCATATATATCAGATAGGGAATTTGCTGCAGATATTTGTCCAAAAGCGTATGGGTCATCAACAATTGGTGTGAAGAAATCGACAGTCTGTAGTAAAATTTTACCATCATTTAGGCGCACTACCGCCGCATCATCTGCACTAGTATAGTCTGAGATGACGGAATTATTTGACTGCATGTTAACACTACCCAGAACCTGGGCTAGGTCTGATGGACCAATTTTACAAGCTCATCCAGCTCCGTGACTTAGTGTGGTAAGTCTGATTTTTTCTTTTTTACTCATTTACTAAAATTACTTATTTTTGATTTCATAAAATACGAAATCAATTTATTTTTAAAGACTGTATATTATCTTTTGAGATGTTAGTACACTTGGTAAATTAAACTAGTTAATTACATGGGCTTGATGCTGATAGCTTCTAAAATTTTAAAATAACAAATCAAATAAACCTTACAATAGAAAAATAATGGGAAAAACATTTAAAACAATAGACGATGCTGTAATTCGTTTTGCTGGTGACTCAGGAGATGGTATGCAGTTAACAGGTGGTAGGTTCACCGAAACAACAGCGGTTGTTGGAAATGATTTAAGCACGCTGCCAGATTTTCCGGCTGAAATCAGAGCCCCCGCCGGATCGCTCGCTGGTGTGAGCGCATTCCAGATTCATTTCAGCTCTAAAGACATACACACACCTGGCGACAGTCCAGATGTGCTTGTTGCAATGAATCCTGCAGCTTTAAAGGTACATCAATCGGAGATAGTGCCAGGTGGAACTATTATCCTAAATACGGATGCTTTCTCAAAAAAGAATTTGAATTTTGCGGGGTATGAAAATAATCCTGTTGAGGATGGTACATTAGATGATTATTTTACACTTATACCTATAGAAATGAATAAGTTGGTCACTGCAGCATGTGAAGGCTTAGACATGTCCCGTAAATTTGTCGGTCGGACAAAAAACTTTTTTGCATTGGGTGTGCTTTATTACATGTATGATAGGCCACTTGATGCAACCGAAAAATGGTTAGAAAAAAAATTTGCTGGGAAAGATGTAATTATTGAAGCGAATAAAAGAGCAATGAACGCTGGCTATAACTACGCTGATACTACTGAATTATTTACGACAAGGTTTAAAGTTGAAAAAGCTGTATTGCCCAAGGGTACATACAGAAATATTAACGGAAACTATGCTACTTCGTTGGGTTTACTTGCTGCTTCTGAAAAATCTGGTCTAAAATTATTTTATGGCGGGTACCCAATTACTCCAGCTAGTGATATTCTTCATACTTTAGCCGCTTGGAAGCATTTTGGCGTCCAAACATTTCAGGCCGAGGATGAGATTGCGGGCATTACCTCCATCATTGGTGCCGCGTTTACTGGTAATTTATCTGTTACTGCTACATCCGGGCCAGGCATAGCATTAAAAGGTGAGGCTATGGGTTTAGCCGTAATGACGGAACTACCAATGGTAATAATTAATGTCCAGAGAGGTGGCCCAAGCACAGGGCTTCCAACTAAAACTGAGCAGGCGGATCTTAATCAGGCATTATACGGTCGTAATGGTGAGGCACCTATCCCAATTATTGCTGCGTCTACGCCTGGGGATTGTTTTTATGCCGCTTATGAGGCAGCGAGAATCGCCGTCAAATATATGACGCCAGTAATTCTTTTGTCAGATGGTTATCTCGCTAATGGTTCAGAGCCTTGGAAAATCCCAAATGTTAAAGACCTTGAACCCATTGATGTTAAATTTGCGAAAAACACTAAAAAAGAAAGTGATTTTTTTCCTTATGAACGTGATGAGAAAACGTTATCAAGGCCATGGGCGATACCAGGCACACCAGGGCTTGAGCATCGTGTCGGAGGTCTTGAAAAAGCAGAAAACACTGGCCATGTAAGCTATGACCCTGATAATCATCATCGGATGGTTGAACTTAGACAAGAAAAGGTAAATCGCATTCAAAATGATATATCGAAAACAGAAGTGTTTGGCGATAAAAATGGTGATGTCCTTATCATTAGTTGGGGAGGGACCTATGGCTCATGCAGGTCTGCGGTTGAGACGCTACACGAAGAAGGTAAAAGTGTTGCACATGCTCACCTAAGGTGGGTTAGTCCTCTTCCAAAAGATTTAGGGGAGATTATTATAAAGTTTAAAAATGTTCTTGTTCCTGAAATTAACATGGGTCAGCTAATTAAATTAATTAGGTCAGAATACTTGGTAGATGCGAAAGGATTAAACCAGGTTACAGGTAGACCAATCAGTACTACAAAAATAATTGAAAACGTAAACCAACTAATAGGATAAAATAATGGCAGAGGTAAATACTCTTACGTATACAAAAAAAGATTTTGAATCAGACCAGGCTGTGCGCTGGTGCCCTGGTTGTGGTGACTATGCTATACTAGCACAGGCACAGAAAACAATGCCTACATTTGGCAGAAAAAAAGAAGAATTTGTTTTTGTTTCTGGGATTGGGTGTTCAAGTAGGTTCCCATACTATATGAATGCCTATGGATTCCATACTATTCATGGAAGGGCCCCCGCTGTGGCTACTGGTGTCAAGATTGCTAATCCAGATCTATCTGTTTGGGTTATTACTGGTGATGGTGATGGCCTATCAATTGGTGGCAATCATTTTATGCATGCTCTGCGTAGGAATATGGATATAAATATATTATTATTTAATAATAGAATCTATGGTTTAACTAAAGGTCAGTATTCACCAACTTCAGAGGTTGGTAAAGTGACGAAGGCGTCTCCATTTGGTTCCCTTGATATTCCTCTCAATCCGCCTTCTTTAGCTTTAGGTGCCCAGGCAACGTTTGTCGCACGTACTATAGACAGATGGCAAGCTCACTTATCCCAGATGTTAGAGAGAGCATATAATCATGATGGTGGTTCACTAATAGAGATATATCAAAACTGTAATATTTTTAATGATGGTGCATTTGAAGAGTATACGTCTGCAGATAAATTTGATAATGTTATTGAGCTCAACCATGGTGAGCCAATGGTGTTTGCAAAAGGTACCAAGGGGATAAAACTAGATGGTTTTACGAGCACTGTTGTTGATATGGAAAAGCATAGTCTAGATGATTTATTAGTCCATGATGAAACTAATCTTGATCTTGCACATATTATTGCAAACTGGACTAATCACCTAGTACTGCCAGAACCAATAGGCGTTATTTATTCAGTAGATAAGCCGACTTATAACTCAGAAATGGTCGCCCAAGTTGACTCTGCTATTAAACAAAAGGGAGCTGGAAAAGTGCAGGATCTTTTAAATGCTGGTGACACCTGGACGGTAAAATAAATTAATGTCACACCGAACTGAGCGTGATAGTCTTGGTCCGATAGAGGTTCCTAGTGATAAATATTATGGAGCCCAAACTCAAAGATCTCTAAATAATTTTAAAATTGGAAGCCATCGCTTTCCACGGGAATTTATTCGTGCATATGGGATTTTAAAAAAATCTGCTGCTACTATAAACCACAGATATGGCCGACTAGAAGACTCTATAAAAGATGCGATTCATAATGCGGTGGATGAGGTGATAGCAGGGAAGCTGGATGATCATTTTCCGCTAGTGGTTTGGCAGACAGGAAGTGGAACGCAGACAAATATGAATTTTAATGAAGTTATCTCTAATCGTGCAATTGAGCTTGTTGGTGGAGAGCTGGGTAGCAAAAACCCAATTCATCCGAATGACCATGTAAATATGAGTCAGTCAACAAATGATACTTTCCCAACTGCTATTAACATTGCTGCGGTTGAGAGTGTAACTAATAATCTTATCCCTTCCCTTGAAAATTTAAAAGAAGCATTAGATTCTAAATCAAAAAAATTTAATGATATTATAAAAGTGGGAAGGACTCATTTACAAGATGCCACTCCATTAAGCTTAGGTCAGGAGTTTTCAGGGTATGTTTCTGCAATCGGTCATGGTATATCGCGTTTAAAAAAGGCATTAGATCACTGCTTTGAGTTAGCAGCAGGAGGAACAGCTGTAGGCACAGGAATTAATACTATTGAAGGTTTCGATAAAGATATAGCAGAGGAAATAAAAAATATAACGGGCCTCCATTTCAGGACAGCTGAAAATAAATTCGAGGCATTAGGAGCTCAGGATAGCATAATTGAACTATCAGGCGCACTTAAGGTTGTAGCCAGTTCGCTTTTTAAGATCGCCAATGATATCCGATGGCTGGCCTCTGGGCCAAGATCGGGCATTGGTGAGATTGTTCTTCCAGCTAATGAGCCCGGGTCATCCATTATGCCTGGCAAAGTAAATCCAACTCAATGCGAGGCCATGACCATGGTATGCACACAAGTTATTGGGAATGATGTTACCATCACATTTGCAGGTGCAAGCGGAAATTTTGAATTAAATGTTTACAGGCCCGTTATTGCATATAATATTCTTGAATCAATTAGATTGCTTTCAGAAGCGTCAGACTCTTTTACGACCAATGCGGTAAATGGTATTCAGCCTAATACTGAACGTATAGATAAAAATCTTTATAATTCACTAATGTTGGTTACCGCTCTGAATCCTCATATCGGATATGATAAAGCAGCTGAAGTAGCAAAAAACTCCCATAAAAAAAATATTTCATTAAAAGAGTCAGTTGTAGAGCTTGGTTATTTAACCGGTGAAGAATTTGATAAGCTAGTTCAGCCAAGCCAAATGATATCACCTTCAAAAAAATAATTACATCCTATAGATTAATAATAAATTTGTTAACTATAATATTTTGCTAAACTATTTCTTGGTTCAATTAATCTCCAAAGAAAATATTAAATTCATCCATGTCTGACCAGAAACCATTAAACGTATTAGTGAAATTTTTTTGGGTTTCGTTAGGCATTGTATTATCTGGAGCGATAGTCATCTTATTGTTCGTTGGATTTTTATCTAGAGATTTACCATCGCTAGAGCAACTAGAAAACTACGACCCAGATTTAGTCACTAGAATATATTCGGCAGATGGTATAGTGCTTAATGAACTTTTTGTACAAAAAAGGGTGTTTGTAGAATTATATAACATTCCGACACATATGCAAAATGCTGTAATCGCATCTGAGGATAGAAGGTTCTATCAACATTGGGGCCTATCTATTAGAAGCGTAGCTCGTGCAATTGGAGTAAATATACTTTCATTAAGCTACCGGCAAGGCTTCAGTACTCTTACACAACAGCTTGCTAGAAATTTATATAAAACAATCGGATTTGATGATAGCATTCTAAGAAAAATTAAAGAAGTTATAACAGCTGTTCAGATCGAAAGAACATATACCAAGGACGAGGTACTAGAAATGTACTTAAATACGGTGCATTTTGGACATGGAACATATGGAGTTGAAGCTGCTACAAAACGGTTCTTTGGTAAGGTATCTAAAGACCTTACTGTCGATGAATCAGCCTTACTTGTTGGGCTCTTGCCATCTCCTGCAAGTTATTCTCCGGTGCGACATCCTTTAAAAGCTCAAAGAAGAAGGAATACAGTACTCCGGCTAATGTTAAATCAAGGTTATATCTCAAAGTCTGAGCATGACCAATATCGGGCCATGACACTAGAGTCAGTTAATGATGAACCAACTAGAGGTTTGGCTCCTTATTTTACTGAATACGTTAGAAGACTGCTGGAAAAAGAGGATGATGCTTTAGGTATCAATATTTATCGTGATGGGCTGAAAATATATACTACCTTAGACTCCAGATTACAGTTAATTGCAGAAAAGGTTGTCCAAGAAGCTATCGATAACGCTCAAGAAAAATTAAATAATAGAATTATTAATAATCAGGAGGAATTTGAACTTTTAGGACATCTAACTATTTATGATGAGGATTCTGTAAAGATGATGATGCGTGGGGAAGCTCAATTATTTAAAGATTTAAGATCAAAACTATTAGTCCAAACTGCCTTTGTAGCGGTTAACCCAAAAACAGGTGGCATCATGGCAATGATCGGCGGACGGCCAGATTATCATGATCAATATAATAGAGCCGTACAAGCTAGAAGGCAACCTGGATCAGTTTTCAAACCTTTTGTTTATACTACAGCTCTTGAAAATGGCTATACCGTTTCTCAGCAATTATTAAATCAGCCTGTTGTATTAAATGTCCAAAACACTGATGGGTCTTGGGTAAAATGGAAGCCTCAAAACTACGGTGGAAGTACAGGTGGATTAACAACACTTAGGGAAGGGCTGAGAAAATCTCTTAATCTAATATCCGTAAGGATTGTTCAGCAAGATTACGCACCAGCTGAGCAGGTAAAGAGTACAGCAAAGAGAATGGGCATCACCACCGATATAAGAGCTGTTGATGCTATAGCACTTGGGACCTCTGAAGTTATTCCGCTGGAAATGGTATCTGCATATGCAGCGTATGCGTATAAAGGAGTTTATTCTACGCCTATCGCAATTACAAAGATTGAAGATCGTTATGGAAATACTATAAGAGAATATCCCCCTGCACAATACGAAGTGTTAAGCGAAGAAACGGCGTATTTAATGACAAATCTTATGCAAACGGTCATGGATAGAGGCACAGGTGGTAGCGCAAGATGGAAATATAATTTTACAAGGCCTGCCGCTGGAAAAACAGGAACAACTCAAGGATGGAGTGACGCTTGGTTTGCTGGTTTTACACCGCAAATAGCAGCATGCGTATGGTTTGGAGTGGATGATTATAAAGTTAGTCTAGGCAGAGGTCAGGATGGATCTAAGGCTGCTTTACCATCTTGGGCAAAGTTTATGCGGGAGAGCCATAATATACTTGAAATGCCAAGAGTTAATTTTCAAAAACCAGAGGGGGTGATAGTTTCAGAAATCTGTTCTGTTTCAAAGAAGGCGTCACGGAAGGCGTGTCCTTTAGAAAAAGAAGTATACAAGGTTGGAACCGAGCCTTCTCAAAAGTGTAGGATTCATAGGAATTAATATTATTAAGTAATTATCAGGTCATTCATTAATACTTCTGTTTTTACTATTGTATATGTTTTATTCAACATTGTTTTTGCCTTATTCAAACGCTTGTTATCTTTTCCAAAAACACGATATATGGGGTCTCCCTTTTTTACTTCATCACCAATTTTTTTTATAAACTCAATACCCGCAGTATAATCTAATTGATCTTCAGAAACTTTGCGTCCGCAGCCTATTTCTACTAGCGTCCATCCGATCTTTTCTGTTTCTATAGAATTAATAAATCCATGGTCTTCAGCTTCGATTATAATTTCATTTTCTGATATCATGTGAGATGAATCTAAATTTTTTACGTTCCCATTTTGCGCAAAGATAACTTCTTTAAACTTATTTAAAGCAGCTCCATTATTTATGCTATCTAGCATAATGTTTTTAGCCTCCTGATTATTTATTGCCATTTTATTTTGTAATAAAATTTTAGAACCAAGCCCAAAGGTAATTTCCATTAAGTCATTAGGGCCATTGCCTTTTAAACAATCCATCGCTTCTATTATTTCACAGTGTAATCCTGAATACTTTCCTATTGGCTGATCCATGTTTGTAAATAATACCTCTGTATTTATGTTAAATGCCTTTCCAATTTTTTTTAGACCTTTTGCAAGTTCTTTTGCATTTTTTAACGTTTTCATAAAGGCCCCGTTACCAACTTTTAGATCAATCACAAGCCCGTCAAGGCCTTCTGCAATTTTTTTACTCATTATTGAGCTACAGATTAATGGAAGAGAAGGGATAGTCCCTGTAAGATCTCTGATAGAATATAATTTTTTATCTGCAGGACAAATTTCTGTGGACTGGGAAGCTATACAGCATCCAATATTATTGATCTGGTTAATAAATTTACTCAAACTAAGATTTGTTTGAAAATCCGGTATTGATTCTAGCTTGTCGATGGTTCCACCTGTAAATGCTAATCCTCTCCCAGCTATCATTGGGACGACAATATTTAAAGATGATAATATTGGCGCTAAGATAAAAGAAATTTTATCTCCAACTCCTCCAGTACTATGTTTGTCTGCTACATAAGATCCTAGATGATTAAAATTAAATTTTTCCCCTGAATTGACCATCACTTCAACTAATGAAAACATCTCTTCATCTTTCATGCCACGAAAAAATATTGCCATTAATAGTGCTGATACTTGAGCATCATTAATTTTGTTATCTATAACGCTCTCAATAAACCATTTTATTTCCTTATCGCTGAGCCTTTTACCATCACGTTTTTTCTCAATAATTTCAGATGGTATCATTAGTTATATTTTTTCCTTTTTGAAAATCATTGGAATTTTTATTCTAATTGAAGCTGTTTCTCTTATTATATGAACTAATAAATAAAAAGCAATTAACAATATTATTAAGTTGGGCGTCCACATGCCCACTGGCGGTGATAAAATATTTCTATCAGCCATTTCTTCCCCTCCTATTAAAAGTACATAATAGATTAAGAAGAAACCAAAACTAAGGCTGGTGCTTACAGCGAACCCTCCCTTTTTGCTCATCACGCCTAATGGTGCACCCAAAAGAACAAAAAGAATACAAGCAACTGGGATAGAGAATTTTTTATGTATCTCAACTTCGTATTTGTTTTTACTTTTTTTATAACTCTTAATAAGGTTGAATTCATTATTTATTTGACGTTCTAAATTTTTCAATCTTTTTTCTTTTTTAATAATTTGAACCTTTGTTAAGGTAGTATCCTTTCTGATTTTATATAAATTATTTTCTATAAACTGTTCGCCTTGTTCGATTGATGATGGGAGTATGCTATCGCCGATAGTTCTATAAAAATTACCAGATAATCTATTACTAACAATGTTGAGACGTTTTTCGTAACTATTTATTTTTTTTAACATCATTGGTACTGTCATCTCACGATCAGAACGATTTGTGGAGTCACGTCTATTAAGCAATAGATCTTTTGCCGGTATATTTATTACATGTTTATCAAATATAATTCTACGATAGTTAGTATAATCTTTTTGTCCTAACTCATGGATTTCTCCATTATATAGAGTGAGAAGAAACGCGTCTTCTAGTGTACTTAAATTCCCTGTACTTGCGCGTATGCTCGTTTGGGCTTCTTTATTTCCTTTAGAAAAAATACGTACATCACTCATGATACCCTTTTTTGATTTTCCACCAACTATCATGCTATAATCGGGGAGGTTATCTAGAAAAATACCTGGTTCAATATTCATATCAGGCCTTTTTCGATAAATATCGCCTGAAAGTAATCTTGCTTTAAAGTTCATCTCAGGTAGAATAAAATTATTGAAATAGATCAATAGTAAAGTTATGATTATACCAAATAGAACTGGTGCCCGCATAATAGTAAGGAATCCTATGCCTGATGCTCGCATAGCGTTAATCTCATTATCTTCTGATAATCTTCCAAAAGTCATTAGTGTAGCAAGTAGTACTGCCATTGGCACAGAAAGAGCTAATATCCAGGCAAGATTTAAAAATAAATATTCCAGTATTATGATTAGGTCTAATCCTTTTCCAAGAAATTTATCTATGGCTCTTAGTAAAAAATTCACGAAGAGTATAAAAGTTATCATTAAAAGAGAAAATATGAATGGCAGTAGGAGCTCTTTTAAAAAGTATCTATACAATAGTCTCACATTAGAAGTTACATATTTGATTGTAATTATATCGATCGAAATCCTTTCAGACCTAAATTAATTATGATAAGTTCGCTCGCTCTATTTTGGAATTTTCCATCATAGGCTGTATGGTGGGTGTAGCTCAGCTGGTTAGAGCACCTGGTTGTGGCCC
>TARA_B110001454_G_scaffold2814_1_pt1 | contig 21732 bp, 22 predicted proteins | sample TARA_B110001454 | Tara Oceans TARA_B110001454 (sample SAMEA4397004) | marine metagenome | biome: Polar Biome; feature: [MES] marine water layer (ENVO:01000295) within the mesopelagic zone...; material: water (ENVO:00002006), including particulate matter (ENVO:01000060) such as...... | reverse complement strand
ATTTTGGAATTACTTGGTTCAGTTTTATGATACTAGTTTCAGGTGTTTTTGGCTTTGTGGCCAAAAGAAAATAAGCGCTTAAAAGGATTTAACTTATGAAAGTACTTCAACAAAAACATTTGAAATCACAGCAATCACTTTTGCTAATTGCGGTGTTAACCGGTCTGTCTGCTTGTGGCGGTGATTCAAATTCTAACCAAGCGACTGGTGCTGACAGTCTAAATAAGCCTCCTGACAAAACTCCAGATGATAATCCACAATTCACTGGCAATGCTTGGTTATCTGGCCCTGGTGGCGATGAAGAAGAGCAATGGGAATATAACGGTATTGATCGGCCTAAAATTTCGATTAAACGGATAGAAGGGCTATGTACCTTCGATAATGGACTTGTCAGTGTGACGGACATGCAAAATGAGCGTGACGAGGCTTGGCATGCTCTGCCATTCCCAAGGCCTTCGAATCAGCCTGATGAGATAGCGTTTCCTCCTTATTCATTTTCGTGTGATGAGCAGCCCTATAGTGATTATCGTAAAGTGATGGATGGCGAATATGTTTGGACTTATTCAAATATTAACGACGCGATGTTTTATGGCAATCTGACTCACGATATGTTCTATAAATATTTAGGCGAGCCAGCACTTGGTCAGAAGATTCGTTTACGCGTGCATTATGCAGGTCGTTCTAAAGATTATGCGTATTGGGACGGCGCTTATGCTAATTTCTCAGATGCTGTGCCTTTTTATTATTCAATGCTATCACTGGATTCAGTCGCTCATGAAGTAGGGCACGGTGTCTTAAATAGAATTTCGGCGTTAAATTCGTTTGAGCGAGAAATCAGCACCGATGCTAGAACATTGCATGAGGCATTTGGTGATATTTCAGGCTTGATGGCTAAGTATGAATTTACCGGTCATACCGATAACTGGATTCATAGTGAGAAAACTTATGGTTATTCTCGTCACTTAAATAAAATAAAAACAGAAAGCAGCGCCATCGCGAGTTTATTGGATTACGACGATGCGGGGAGTAATTATTATTTACGTATTGGCATGATGACCTATCCTTTTTATGTATTAACGAACGAGTGGGGCATTGAAACGGCTTACGATGTGTATTTAAGTGCGGCAAAAGACTGTTGGACCGCGATGACTGATTTAACCCAAGCCGCAGAGTGTATTCAGCTTGCGGCAGTGGAAAAAGGATTATCTAAAGAGGTTGTTACAAGTGCATTTAAAACGGTAAAAATTAAATTATTCGATGACGGAGTTTTGAGTCATTTTTACATTAAACCTAATGTTAATGCAGGTGATAGTATTGAAGCTAATGGCCTTAGCTTTCAGTTTGTCGATAATAGCGAAAGTACTAACCAAGTGAGTGACTGGCACTGGGATTTTGGAGATGATACTGAGTCGAACATGGCATCGCCGTCGCATGTCTATCCACAAGCAGGCACTTATACCGTGCGCTTAACGGTAAAAGATCAATCAGGAGATTCGGATTATTTTGAGCGATCTCTTAAGGTTATCGCGAATTAAATTTAGTTCAGCGACGATTTATAGCTGTTTGAACTAAACAGCACTTTGCGCTGTTGGCTTCGCTGTTGTTCTTGCTCAATGATTCTTTGAGCATTAACGTCACCTAATGAAAGATTGTCTTCTCTCGTTAGGCTTCCATCTGCAATTAATGATAAGTAGCGTGAGCAGCAGACTCTTAAAAAAGAGGTGAAGTTACTAATGTCATGGTCGGCATCGAGAGACTCTAGGTATAGCTTTGTTATCATTTGGTTGACGGTCATTTGATCTCGAAATGATAATTCCTCTAGGGTATCCCAGAAAAATTCTTCGAGGCGAATAGACGTCACAACCCCATCAATACGAAGAGATTTGGTGCGATAGGTCCATAAATGGCTATCGGCGCTAATAAAAAGCTGACACATAAGTAGTCTCTCGATGCTCTAATTCAGATTTATAACAATGCCACAAACTGCTTTAGCATCGCTGGGTGAGCTGGCCAAGCAGGGGCTGTGACTAGTTTACCATCTGTTATTGCGTCATCCATTGCGAGTTCGATATATTCTGCCCCCGCCATTTTTATTTCTGGCTGACAAGCTGGGTAAGCTGATACTTTTTTACCTTCAATGATACCCGCTGCGGTGAGCATTTGTGGCCCGTGGCAGATTGATGCAATGGGTTTATCAGCGGCCGCGAAGTGCTGAATAATTTCAATCACTTTGGCATTTAAGCGCAAATACTCAGGAGCACGCCCACCTGGTAGGTATAAACCATCGTATTCTTCGAGATTGATGTCGGAAAAAGACGCATTAAGAACGAAATTATGGCCGCGTTTTTCAGTATAGGTTTGGTCGCCTTCAAAATCATGAATAGACGTTGCGATGGTATCACCCGCATTTTTGTCAGGGCAAACGGCATCAATGTCGTGACCCATTGCTAATAATGCTTGGAAAGGAACCATATTTTCATAGTCTTCTACGAAATCACCGGTAATCATCAGTACTTTAGCCATTTTTAAAACCCTATATCAATATGAAGTTTGTGTGTTTTGATGATTCATTGAACCATGATGGTTTGATGTGCGGGTAATACCGAAATACTACATGTGAATTTTTGGCGATTAATGAACTTAAACTAAACCTATAGCTTTTTTCTATCACTGCGATAGTTATTCGTTTCTTGTTTTATTTCTATATTGGAATATAGTTATTTTATCAGGTGATTAAGCAGGCCGAGAGGCTTATCTAATACACGAATTTATGACAAGAGAGGGAAAAGGTTATGAGTTGCGATACACCGCTTAAACCCATTAAACCTAAGCAATCTGAACAAGCTAATACTAATGTTTCTGAGGAGAAAAAGACTATGAGCTCAACAATGGTTCGCCGCGAAATGCCAGAATTTGAGATGGATGCGTTTGACTCTAAAACAGGTCACTACACAACGGTTTCCAGTAAAGACTACGAAGGTAAGTGGGTTGCTATTTGTTTCTACCCTGCTGATTTCACTTTCGTTTGCCCAACAGAAATTGCGGCAATGAATGCAAAGTACGATGAGTTTCAGGCGATGGGTGTAGAGATCCTACCTATTTCAGTTGATTCGAAGTTCTCGCACAAACGTTTTGTTGAAACTGAGCCTGTTTTGGCGGGTTTGAAGCTAACGATGGGTGCAGATACAACTCAGCAAGTCAGCCGTGACTTCGGTGTGTTGATTGAAGAAGAAGGCGTAGCATTACGCGGTCGTTTCCTTTTCAACCCAAGCGGTATTTGTGTTGCTCAGGAAGTGCAGGCTGATTCAGTAGGTCGTAACGTGAACGAGTTTTTACGTCAAATTGAAGCATGGCAGTATGCTACTGAAACAGGTGAAGTTTGCCCTGCAGGTTGGAGACCAGGTAAGAAGACACTTCCTGTGAATACTGATGCAGAGAAAATGACGGGCCGAGTAGGTGACTACATCACTATTGAAGAAATTTTGAGCTAATTAATTCTTTAATTAAGTCAAAATAAAAAGCCGAGGTTCTTTTCAGAATCTCGGCTTTTTTGTGTCAGTTTTTTAGGATGTTAAGAATTAAAAAATTAGCGCTTTTTAAGCGTTGAACCACGGTTATCTAAGCGTGCCATGATGTCGCGCATTTCTTGTGCTTCAGCGGCCGCTTTTGCTAACTTCTGAGATTCGCGTTCTGCTTTTTCTTCTGCGATGGCTTCTTTAATCGCCCGTTCTTTTGCGGCGGAGTTGGTGCGGCCAGAAGAAATTTTTGGTTTGGATAGTATGGTGGTAACTGGGCCGTGAGCGTTGCGTGCTTTAGAGGCGGTGGTTTTCTTGGGCGCTGCTTTTTTAGGTGCGGCCACTTTTATCGGTTTAGGCTTGGTTGTTTTAACGCCAACGAGGCTGATGCCGTTGAACTCATCCATCGCCTCTTCGAACATGTCTTTTAAATCTTCTCTGTCGTAGGCAACTGCAAACTCAGAAATGGTAAATTTTTCTGCTCCAAAGTCGCGAATGTCTTTAAACAGGCGGGCTGCAGTATGGTCTAGTTTTGCCGCTTCTTGGTATTGCTTCCAGCGCTCATCCACACTGTCTTTGGTGGTGCCAACATAAACTTCATCGGTAACGTCATTGGTAATAGTAAAAACGATCAAAATACTTCTCAAATCTTGGAGGTGAAAAAAGGTTGAGCATTCTAATCGACCACGCGAAAAAGACCAGTTCCGTTTTGTAATTTCTGACTATTTTTTATTATTGCGGGCTCTGCCTTTTGCCTGCGATAGCAACGGTGCTTTGTTTACGGCCCGAGCGTATAAATTCAATGATTATATTTTCACCAGGGCGTAATGCGGCTATTTGGTTCATGGCAGACTTAGCACTGATGCTTTCTTTGTCATTCAATGTAGTAATAATGTCACCTATCATTAGTCCAGATTGCTGTGCAGGGCCGTTAAGAGACAAGCCTGTAACTAATAAACCCTCAAGCGCATTCGGCAGTCCTAAATTGGCCAGTAGCGCGGGTGTCGCTTCCTGTACTTCTATGCCCATCCAGCCACGAATTGTTTTTCCAAATTGAGTGATGTCGGCAAGCACTTGCGCGGCGCTGTTTGCGGGTATGGCAAAGCCGATGCCTTGTGATCCCCCCGATTGTGAATAAATGGCCGCGTTGATTCCAACTAAATAGCCGTGTGCATTAATCAGTGCTCCGCCGGAATTACCTGGGTTAATGGCGGCATCGGTTTGAATATAGTCTTCGTAGGTATTTAACCCCAGTTGGTTGCGCCCTAAAGCGCTGACGATGCCCATGGTTACGGTTTGTCCTACGCCAAAAGGGTTGCCGATGGCGAGTACGACATCTCCAATATTGACAGGGCCCGATTCTGCAATTTGAATATAAGATAAATTTGGCAGGTTGATTTTCAGTACCGCAAGATCCACTTCGGCATCACTGCCAATCAGTTTTGCTTCGACTTCTCTGCCGTCGTTGAGTGCAACACGAATTTCATCGGCTTTCGCGATGACGTGATGATTGGTCAAAATATACCCCGCATCGTTCATGATTACGCCAGATCCTAAGCTTGATTGCATTCTTTCTGATGGTTCATCTTGGTTGCTGAAAAATCGTTTCAAAAATGGAGCATCTAACAATGGATGTCTTTTTTCTTGAATAATGCGCTGGGTGAAAATGTTTACAACCGCTGGAGCAGCACGCTCTACGGCGGTTGAGTAGCTTACTGGACTGCTCAATGCTGGTGGCGTTTGTGGTGTAGCCGCTGTGGGGCTAATCGCTTCGTTTTGTGAAGCTGTATTTTGATGATGCGCAGTAATGGAGGGAAACCATTGAGGCTTAATTAATATAACCAATAGCGCAATAATTAACCCAAGTAAGGTAGGAATTAAATACAGGGTTAGCCAATCGTGTGATTGTCGCTTAGTATCGTTGTACATTGTTATTGATCACGCTGTTATTAGTTGTGTGGATATTGAATGTATTATTTCTGACTTTATTGCTGTCAGATTCATCGTGCCATAAAATGAGTTTACTTTATTTAAGGCTGTAATGCAGAGTTAGGATTGATTATGAGTATAAAACGAGAAGATTTAATGCAGTATCTTACTGCGTTATTACAGCCTGCAAAGTTTAAAGATTATTGTCCGAATGGATTGCAAGTAGAAGGCACTGGCACCATTAGCAAAATCATCACGGGGGTAACGGCTAGCCAAGATTTGATTGATGCCGCTATTGAGCAAAAAGCGGATGCTATTTTAGTTCACCACGGTTATTTTTGGCGCGGTGAAAATGAGTGCATTACCGGCATTAAGAAAAAGCGCATACAGGCGTTATTGGCCAATAATATTAACTTAATTGCTTATCATTTGCCTCTCGATAATCACAGTGAGCTTGGCAATAATGTTCAGTTAGCCAAGGTATTGGATTTGACGGTTGAAACGACTCTTGATCCTAATGATCCTTCTGTGCCGGGTTTAATCGGTCGTTTACCTCGGCCAATGTCTGCGGATGCCTTTTCAGCTTGGCTAGGTGAGTGCTTAAAGCGCGAACCCTTGCATTTAGGACCAGACAGTAGCGATGTTATTGAAACCATCGCGTGGTGCACTGGTGGCGCTCAGGGTTATATGCAATATGCCATTGATGCCGGAGTTGATGTGTACTTAACGGGAGAGGTTTCTGAACAGAATCAACATCTTGCGGTTGAAACAGGTACTCATTTCTTCGCTGCTGGGCATCATGCGACCGAACGTTATGGCGCTCGTGCTTTAGGGCAACATCTCGCTAAAAAGTTTGAGCTGGATGTGAATTTTATTGATATTGATAACCCTGCATAAATAAGTGCGTACTAGGCTGCATTTTTCAACAAAACCACCCCCTCAATCTGCCCCGAAATAAGCAGAGCCTGCTAAGCTTTTTCTATACTTTGCCGCCTAGGCATTTACGGTTAAAAGACGCGGGCCTTGTTTATGCAGATTAAAAAATACCTCGAAGTACTTGCCAAACACGATGGCTCAGACCTTTATCTCAGTACCGGTGCGCCACCCAGTGGTAAATTTCAGGGAACTCTCAAACCACTGAGCAAAGAACCGCTCAAACCGGGCCAAATCGCCGAGATGATTAAAGAGGTGATGGATGCGGATCAAGAAAAAGAATTTGAGAGTGAGTTAGAGCTGAATATGGCCATTAGTTTGCCTGGGATTGGCCGTTTTCGTTTGAATATGTTCCGTCAGCGCAATGAAGTTTCGGTGGTTGCTCGTAATATCGTGACCGATATTCCGCGCTTTGACGATTTAGGTTTACCCCAAGTTTTGAAACAGGTGATTACCTCTAAGCGAGGGTTAATATTGTTTGTTGGTGGCACGGGTTCTGGTAAATCGACTTCATTGGCGTCACTGATCGATCATCGTAATGCGACTTCGGCTGGCCACATTATTACCATTGAGGATCCTGTTGAGTTTGTACATAGCCACAAAAAATCCATCATAAATCAGCGAGAGGTGGGTGTTGATACCAAGTCTTTTCAAGCGGCACTGAAAAATACTCTGCGCCAAGCGCCAGATGTTATTTTAATCGGTGAAATTCGCGATGCTGAAACGATGGAGCATGCCTTGGCATTTGCAGAAACCGGCCATTTAGCGATATCGACACTGCATGCGAATAATGCCAACCAGGCATTAGATCGTATCATTAACTTTTTCCCATCAGAACGTCATGCGCAAGTACTTCAAGATCTTGGTTTAAATGTACAAGCGATTGTTTCTCAGCGCTTAGTACCGACGGTGGATAATAAACGTGTGGCAGCGGTAGAGGTGTTATTAGGCACTAAAACGATTCAGGATTTAATTTATAAAGGTGATATCGACTCGATTAAAGAGATCATGGCGAAGTCTGAGACTTTAGGTATGCAAACGTTTGATGCCGCTTTATTTAAGCTGTATCAAAGTGGAAAAATATCCTTAGAAGAGGCATTAAAAAATTCGGATTCTGCCAACAACTTACGTTTACGTATTAAGTTAGCGGAGGGTAGTAATATGGGTGAGGATACTTCTTCAGGCGGTCATAAGGGGAAAGCGGATTCGGTATTTGAAGGGCTCTCTTTGGAAAAAACAGATTCAGAAAAACAAGAAGAAGAGAGGAAGGCCATGGAAGATGCTGAGTTAGAGCGCTTTAGAGCCTCGAGAAGAAAAGAGTAGTTTATAGGGATTTGCCGAGATTGTTGTTTAATTTAAAAACAATCTCGGCGGCTTTTCAATCAAGAAAAAAGATTAAACGTTAAAACGGAAATGCATTACGTCGCCGTCTTTAATCAAATACTCTTTACCTTCTAAGCGCCATTTACCCGCGTCTTTAGCGCCTGATTCACCCTTGTATTGGATGAAGTCATCATAGGCAATAACTTCGGCGCGAATGAAACCTTTTTCGAAATCAGTGTGGATAACGCCAGCACCATTTGGCGCGGTTGCGCCTACCGGTACGGTCCAAGCACGAACTTCTTTAACACCTGCGGTGAAGTAAGTTTGCAAACCTAGTAGCTCGTAACCTGCACGAATTACACGGTCAAGACCCGCTTCTTCCATACCCATGTCGTCTAAGAATTCTTTCTTCTCATCGTCATCTAGTTCAGAAATTTCAGCTTCAATTTGGTTGCATACTGCAACAACCGCAGCATGATCAGATGCGGCGATTTCACGTACGGTATCAAGATGAGGGTTGTTTTCAAAACCATCTTCGCTAACGTTAGCGATGTACATTACTGGCTTCAGTGTGATCAAGTGGAACTGATCGAAAAGGGCATAGTCGCCATCTTCTTTAACCAATGTACGAGCTGGTAGACCGTCGCTTAAATGAGCTACCAATTTTTCTAATAAGCCTTTTTGCTGTACAGCATCTTTCGCGCCGCCTTTAGCAACACGTGTAACGCGCTGCAATTGCTTTTCACAAGACTCAAGGTCAGCCAAGATTAGTTCAGTATTAATGATATCAACATCGTCAGCAGGAGAGATTTTATTCGCTACGTGAATAACGTTCTCATCTTCAAAGCAGCGTACAACGTGAGCAATTGCATCAGTTTCACGGATGTTGGCTAAGAATTGATTTCCTAAACCTTCGCCTTTTGACGCGCCTTCAACAAGGCCTGCAATGTCTACGAATTCCATCGTGGTTGCAAGTACACGCTCTGGCTTAACAATTTCAGCTAAAGCATCAAGGCGTGCATCTGGCATAGGAACCATGCCTGAGTTTGGCTCGATGGTGCAGAAAGGAAAGTTTTCTGCGCCAATTCCTGCTTTGGTCAGAGCGTTAAAAAGAGTCGATTTACCTACGTTGGGTAGACCAACGATTCCACATTTAAAACCCATCGTGATGTCCTATATTTAAATTAACTATGCTTTAAAACTGTTTAAGCTTTAAAAGAGTGAAGTCTGTTCATGGCTTTGCCCAAATCGCCTTTAATGGCATCGGGAAGTACACGACATGCTTCATCAATTGTCGCGTCCATTTGTGTTTTTTCAAGAGCGCTGGGGCGACCTAATACGTGCCCAGTCACTCGGCTTTTATCCCCTGGGTGGCCAATGCCAATGCGCAGACGATGAAAGTCTTTATTATTGCCTAAGCAAGCAATGATATCACGTAAGCCATTTTGACCACCGTGACCACCGCCTTTTTTCAATTTTGCTACGCCGCACGGTAAGTCTAACTCATCGTGGGCGACTAAAATCTCTTCGGCATTAATTTTATAAAAATTTGCTAAAGCTTGTACGGCCTGACCACTTTTATTCATAAAAGTCGTTGGAAATAATAACCATACTTCTTGGCCATCGATGCGGCCTTGACCACTGATGCCAAAAAACTTTTTATCCGCTTTTAATGAAATATTATAGGCGCGGGCAATTTCTGCGATAAACCAAGCACCAGCATTATGGCGAGTCGCTTCGTATTCAGAACCAGGATTGCCTAAACCGACTATGAGTTTAATTTTGCTCATCTTTTTATGTCTATCTTTTAATATCTATTGAATCTTACTTATCAAATATTAGCATTTTTAAAATACCAATAAAGTGATACAAAAAAGGGCTCATAAATGAGCCCTTTTTGCTGTTTTCTCTTGAGCTATCGCCTAGTGGCTAAGCGCCAGAGAAAAAAGATTACTCACCAGCTTCTTCGCCAGCTTCTTCTTCAGCTACGCCCTTAGGAGTAAACAAAGAAACAACAGCCGTATCGTGATCTTCGCCGTGAGACAATGCTAAAGACTGAACGCCTTTAGGGAATTTAATGTCTGACAAGTGAATCACTTCGCCCGCAACTGTTTCAGCAAGATCGATTTCGATGAACTCAGGAAGATCGCCCGCTGCACAGATAATGTCGATGCTAGTCATCTGGTGATTGATCTTAGCGCCGCCAGTCTTAACAGCAGGACAGATATCTTCATTGATGAAGTGAATTGGAAGGTGCTGCTTGATGATTGTAGACTTGCTCACGCGCAAGAAATCAGCGTGCATAACGTGTTCACGAGCAGGGTGACGCTGCATATCTTTCAATACAACTTGCTCAGTCTTATCACCAATGTTCAAAGTGATGATGCTGCTGTAGTAAGCTTCGTTTTCTAAAGCTTTCTTCAACTCATTTTCTTTCAACGTGATGTTGCTTGGCTTACGAGCGTTGCCGCCAGTTTTTCCGCCATAGATGATTGCTGGAACTAGACCTTCTAAACGACGTAGGCGGCGGCTCGCACCTTTCCCTACTACTTCGCGAAGTTCTGCGTTCAATGTTAAATCTGACATAAGTGTCTACCTTTCTCTATAAATAAAGCCACTGACTTGTAATTAGATTGTCTAAAAACTATGCAGTGACTAAGTGCAGAAAACCCCAAATGCAAAAAGCATCTGAGGTTCTCTTGTTTGCTAGAGGTTTTGCGACCAAACCCCTAACGTGAAACTATTTTTGTTTCTTATCTAAACCATGGTTTAGCGAAACATAGCACTGATTGATTCTTCGTTGTTAACACGGCGAATTGATTCAGCTAATAGACCAGCGATTGTCAATTGACGAACACGGCCAGATTTTTGTGCGGCAGCAGACAATGGAATCGTATCGGTTACTACTAACTCATCAAGAGCAGAAGCTTTCAAACGATCAATGGCTGGGCCAGATAGAACAGGGTGAGTACAATAAGCAACAACGCTTTTAGCACCACGTTCTTTTAATGCAGTAGCTGCGTGGCATAAAGTGCCCGCAGTATCGACCATGTCATCGACTAAGACACAGGTGCGACCTTCAACATCACCGATAATGTTCATGATTTCGGCAACGTTGGCTTCTGGGCGACGCTTATCAATAATCGCTAGATCAACATTTAACTGTTTAGCGATAGCACGTGCGCGAACAACACCACCAACGTCTGGAGAAACAACGATTAAATCTTCGTATTTCTGACGAGCAATGTCATCTAATAAAATGGGAGAACCGTATACGTTATCAACAGGGACACTAAAGAAGCCCTGGATTTGGTCGGCGTGTAAATCAACCGTTAGTACGCGATCGATACCTGAACCTACCATCATGTCAGCAACTGCGCGGGCACTAATTGGCACACGAGCACTACGAGGACGACGATCTTGGCGTGCATAGCCGAAATAAGGAACAACAGCGGTGATACGAGCTGCAGAAGCACGACGTAAACCATCTGCCATTAGCAGAAGTTCCATCAAGTTATCGTTAGTTGGGGTACAGGTTGGCTGAATAATAAAAACGTCTTTACCACGCACGTTCTCATCGATTTCAACGGTGATTTCACCATCACTGAATTTACCTACGGACATTTCGCCCAGTGGAATATCTAAACGTTCAACGACTAGCTTGGCTAATTTAGGATTGGCGTTGCCGGTAAATACCATCAGTTTGGACACTATGGGTCACCTTTAGATTTTTTCAATAATGGATAAGAAAGAAGTTGGCTGAGGTGGCAGGATTTGAACCTGCGCATGACGGGATCAAAACCCGTTGCCTTACCGCTTGGCGACACCCCAACTTTTTTAAAACCGTTTTTTCAAACGGAGCCGAATAATACCTTATGTGCAGAAGAAAGGTTAGTACCTTTCGCAATAAATGCATTTAATTCAGCCGGAAGCTTACTTGCAACTTGCGTTGCTTTATTCTCTGAAGCTACGCTTAAGAAAACACAAGCTCCAGTCCCAGTCATCTTAGCAGAACCAAATTTGTTTAGCAAATTCAATGTCTTACCAATTTCAGGGTTGAGTTTCGAGGCAACTAACTGACAGTCATTACGACCTTCGTTTGCTGCTTGTCCCTCAAGTGCGTGGCGCATATTAATGATCTCACTATCCCTTGTCAACTCTTTGTGCGAAAAAATTTCTTTTGTATTTGAATGAGCATTTGGACAGGCGACTAAGAACCAGTTTTCGGCTAAATCGGGCAGGGGGGTCATTTTTTCTCCTACGCCTTCAGCCCAGCAAGCTTGGCCTTTAATGAACACAGGAATATCTGCACCGAGTATTACGCCTAGGTCTGCTAATTCATCGAGTGTTAACTCGAGTTGCCACAATGTATTTAAAGCAAGCATCGTCGTGGCGGCATCAGAACTTCCGCCGCCTAAACCACCGCCCATGGGTAAGATTTTTTTGAGCTCTATGTTTGCGCCACAAGATTTATTGAGCGCACGCGGATGATTTTGCAGGCTGCGGGCTGCTTTGATAATTAAGTTATCTTCAAAGTTAACCCCAGCAATTTCTGGAGTTAGAGTCAGTTCATTATCGTGGCGTACTTGGAAGCTGAGCTGATCACCATAATCTAAAAACTGAAAAATGGTTTGCAGTTCGTGATAACCATCAGTGCGCTGACCAGTGATGTGCAGCATCAGATTAAGTTTTGCGGGGGCGGGTACTGTTAACCAAGCGGAGGATGAGGTGTTCTTATCCACTGAATGTCCACTCTTTTATGACGAAGGTAAATTTTAGTTGGTGGCCACTGATTTTTATGCGACTAGGAAGCCATACGTCGCCTTGGCGCTGATAGCGGGAGAAATTAACTTGCCAGCCATGTTGCATTAAGTCCTCTAACAATCCCATATCATTTTTACTGATTTCTGCCTTGGAGTGCGGGCTGGCTTGTCCTTTAACCCAGTAGCGAATATCCAATACTGGAAACTGCCAACCAAGTTGCTGATACATCAGTTGTTCTGCAGACTCAGCAATAACAGGCTCTTCACCGCCAATTGATAAGCTTGCATATTGATTGTTGCCAATCAGGTGGCTTGAACCTTGGCCGAATGGGCCAGATAAAAATAAATCGTATTCATCATTATCTTGAATCCAAGTTAAATACCCCGTCGCGGCTTCTTGCTTGCTAACAACAGAGAGTTTGCCGCGGACTTGCCAAGACTGAATTTGATCGAGTTGAATGTTTAATTCTGAGCTATTTTGTTGCAGGCTAAATAGGCTGCAGCCTTGTAAACTCATGCCTAGTGCGAGCATGAGTATTATAAAAGAAGTCTTCATGGTGCTGATGTGTCTATTTTGAGTCGTTGTTGAGTTTCTTTAATGACAGGGCTTTCAGGATTGTTTTCTAGTCCTTCTTGCCAAATTTCTTGTGCTTCATCATTTCTTTTTAATTGCCATAATACTTCACCTAAATGCGCAGCAACTTCGTGATCTGGGAAATCGTTATAGGCGGTTTGTAATAACTTTAATGCTTTATTAAGATCACCTAAGCGGTAATGAATCCAGCCTAAGCTGTCTATAATCGCGGGGTTGTTTGGCGACAGCTGGTTGGCTTGTTCAACCAAGGCTCTGGCTTCTTCGAGTCGGTCCGTTTTGTCCGCTAAGGTATAGCCTAGTGCATTCATTGCTTCGGCGTTATCGGGTTCAAGTTGAATAATTCTTCGCAAGTCCACTTCTAGTTGTTCTAAGTTATCCAGTCTTTGTGCGAGTAAGCCACGGCTGTATAAAAAGTCGATATTATCGGGCTCTTCGTTTAGCGCTAAGTTGGCGACGCTGTACGCTTCTTCAATATCTTTGTCTTCGATGAGCAATTCAATTTCAAATTGCACTAATTCGGTATTGAAATTAGGGTGCTGACTGCGGCTTCGGCTTAAATAATCTCTAGCAGCATGGATGCCTTCTTGCTGCAATAAAATACGCAATGTCTGTAGTTGTGCAGGCAGAAAGTGGCGGCCTTGTTGAACCTGGCCCAAATTGCGCAATGCTCGAGGATAGTCTTGTTGAATTTCAGCGATGCGTGCTAAGTAGAAATACGCCTCGTTCGCCATAGGGCGAGAGAGTGTGAGCGGCATCAGTATTGCGATCGCTTCGTCGTATTCTTGCAGTTCGATATTGAGTAATCCTAGCGATAAACGAATGGATTGATCGTCAGGAAAATGCTGATGCAAGTAGCCAAAAGCGGCACGTGCTTCGCTATAACGCGTTAGTTCAATCAATATACGGGCGCGTAATATGCCAATGCCTTTATGTTTTGGCATGTCGCTATGAAGGTTATCAAGTAGTGCCAGTGCCTCTTCCGTTTTGCCAATATTGTGCAAAGCGCGCGCTTTACTGATGGCCGCTGCGGTATAGTCGGGACGTAATGACAAGGCTTTTTCAAAGCTTAATAAGGCGTCTTCATCGTTTGCTAATTGCAATAAAAGTGTGCCTTGCGCCATCCATAATTGCGGATAGTCGGCATGTTTCTTCGTTAATTGCTCGATTTGTTGTAATAACGCGATCTTGTCTTCGGGGTTTAATGCTTCAGCATTTAAGGCTAAATAATCAAACTGGCTGGCGCCTGCAAGATCAAATACGATTTCCAAATGTTTTAGCGCGTTTTCAAAATCCCCTTTTACGACCAGTGCTTGCGCTAATACTTGGTGAGCTTGCGCTTCATCGGGGGCATTTTTTACCCAAATCTCGGCGGCACGCAGGGTATAGTTATTAACGCCCATGTATTGCGCAATGTGCGTCGCACGCTCGGCAATGCCTGGATCTTGTGTTTTTTCGGCTTGATCTAAATAGTTTACTAGGGAAATATCAAACTGCTGACGCTGACCAGCCACTTCTGCGACTAATAACGAATACAGGGTCGGAGCAGCGAATGGACGGTCATAAAGGACGGCCGGTACCTGACTGTTATCGCTGATGTGACGATCTGAATGCTCATCAACCTCCGTCGTATCATCAGACGGCTTGGCGGGGAGCATTGAGCAGGCTGTTATTAAGCTGCTGGCAATTAATAAACTAAAAATACGTACGAGCATATCCATCTTTATCCATCTATTCTGTCAGTAGCATACGCTGAAAGTTAACTAAAAGTCAGGGCTATGTCTTTATTATGGGCTAAATAATGATAGACAATGCAAAGTGGAAAAGATTTCATCATTATTTCCCGTTATACTGTCGCCCTTACAGAACCGCATTATTAATATTGCATCATCTATTTAAGGTCACGTTTAGTTTCAAATGGGTATCTTAGCACTTGGCATTAATCACAAAACAGCCCCTGTGGCGGTGCGTGAGAAAGTTTCGTTTGATCCAGCAACCATGCCGGACGTTCTTCAGCAGGTGTTGCAATCTCTGGCGCCTGTCACGGAAGTATCAATATTATCAACCTGCAACCGTACCGAAATTTATTGTTCTTATAAAGATGATGGTGAAGATGCCGGCGCACAAGCTGGGCTAGCGATCCTTTCTTGGTTGAGCGCACATCACAATATTAATGAGCAAGTTTTACGAGAATCATCGTATACCCATCATGATAATGATGCTGTACAGCACATGATGCGGGTAGCCAGTGGCTTGGATTCTTTAGTTTTGGGTGAGCCTCAAATTTTAGGCCAGTTTAAATCTGCTTTTGCTGTTTCTCAGCAGGCGGGCACAACAGGCAGTAATCTTGGGCGATTATTCCGCCAAACCTTCACGGTCGCCAAAGATGTTAGAACCAATACGGCGATTGGTCAGAACCCCGTTTCTGTGGCTTTTGCTGCGGTGAGTATGGCGAAGCATATTTTTTCTGATTTCAGTAAAAGTACAGCACTCTTAATTGGTGCAGGTGAAACCATTGACCTTGTCGCAAAGCATTTAAAAGATGCAGGCATAAAGCAAATAATTGTTGCTAACCGCACACTGGCACGCGCGCAAAAATTGGCCGAGCAATTTCATGCGGAAGCTGTTTTGTTAGAAGATATTGCTCAAGAGCTTCCTCGAGCTGACATCGTAATCTCTTCTACGGCAAGCCCATTACCTATTTTGGGTAAAGGCACGGTAGAGCGAGCGCTTAAAAAACGCCGCCACTCACCGATCTTCATGGTGGATATTGCGGTTCCTCGAGATATCGAAGAAGAAGTTGGTGATTTAAATGACGTCTTCCTTTATACGGTTGATGATTTAAAAGACATCATCGAAGAAAATGTTAAGTCTCGTCAGGATGCGGCTAAGCAAGCGGAACAATTGATTGTTTCGGGTGTTGAGCGTTTTATGCGAGAATTGCGTTCACTCGACGTTGTTTCAACGGTAACGTCATTGCGTGGGCATGTTGAGTCATTGCGTGATGAGTGTTTGACCAAGGCTCGAAAACAGTTAGCCAATGGCGATGATCCGGCTAAAGTACTGCAACAGTTTGCCCATACTTATACCAATAAAATATTGCACACTCCGACTAAGCAAATGCGTCAAGCCGGGGCCGAAGGCCAGCTTGAAGTGATGGATTGGGTACAAGAACTATTTCAACTCTCAAGTAGTGAAGAAACCGATACTAATGAGACTGAGACACAAGAGAAGAAAAAAGCAAAATGAAACAATCATTAGTACATAAGTTGCAACACCTCAGTGAACGATACGAAGAAATCGGTCACTTGCTTGGGGATAATGAAATTATCTCTAACCAAGATAAATTTCGAACTTTATCGAAAGAATACGCTGAACTTGAGCCAGTAGTTCAGGCTTATGAGGCTTTCACTCAAGCACAAGATGATTTGTCTGAAGCAGAAGTGCTTTTAAAAGATGAAGATCCTGAAATGCGTGAAATGGGTCAAGAAGAATTTAAGTCAGCCAAAGCAACTCTTGAGCGCTTAGAAGACGAATTACAAATTCTTCTATTGCCAAAAGATCCAAACGATAGCCGAAACGTAATTTTAGAAGTTCGTGCCGGTACTGGTGGTGATGAGGCGGCGATTTTCTCGGGTGACTTATATCGTATGTACTCTCGTTATGCTGAAACCCAAGGCTTTCGTGTTGAAATATTGAGTACTAACCCGGGTGACCATGGTGGTTATAAAGAAATCATCGCGCGTATTTCAGGCACGGATGTTTATTCTCAACTGAAATTCGAATCCGGTGCTCACCGTGTACAGCGTGTTCCAGAAACAGAATCTCAAGGCCGTGTACATACCTCGGCTTGTACGGTTGTTGTTATGCCTGAAGTTGAAGGCGAAGATGCGATTGAAATCAAAAAAGCAGATTTACGCGTTGATACTTTCCGAGCGTCGGGTTCGGGTGGTCAGCACGTAAACAAAACCGATTCCGCGATTCGCTTAACTCACTTACCAACAGGGTTTGTAGTTGAGTGTCAGGATGAGCGTTCTCAGCATAAGAACCGCGCGAAAGCGATGACGGTTCTTGCGAGTCGAATCAATGATGCTGTTTTACAAAAACAGCAAGCAGAGCAAGCAGCCGAGCGTAAAAGTTTAGTAGGAAGTGGCGATCGCTCTGAGCGAATTCGTACTTATAACTATCCACAAGGTCGAGTAACTGATCATAGAATCAACCTTACTTTGTATAAGTTAGATGAAGTGATGTCAGGTGATTTGGGTGCGGTGCTGAAACCGTTAATCTCTGAGCATCAGACTGAGCAGCTAACGTCGCTAGGTTCGCAAGATTAGTCCGCTATTATTGTGTGATTAAAAGAAAGGAATAATGAATGGAACCGATATTATTAGATTCGTGGCCGATTTTATTATTCTTTTCGCTGCTATTAATCGGTTGCTGTATTGGCAGCCTATTAATTGGCAGACGCTTAGGTCTGGAGCTAGGCCGTGAGCAAGGTAAAAAAACAGCGGCTGATGCTAATCAGCAACTGCAGCTAGATAATGCATTATTAAAACAAAAAATGTTGTCGCAACAGCAACACAATCAAGAATTACGTCAGCAAGATCAGCAGCTTTTTAATCAGCAACAGCGCCAGCAAAAGCAAGCTTTTGAAAATCTTTCGCATAAAATATTTGAAGAAAAACAACAGCAGAATAAGCAAGGCCTCGAAACCATTTTGCACCCTTTTAAAGATCAATTAGAAGGCCTGCGTAAAAAAGTCGAAGATGTTCATCTGCACGATGCAAAAGACCGAGCGGTATTAAAAACTCAAATCACTGAGCTGCATAGACTCAATCAAAGCATTACCGACGAAGCCAGTGCATTAACCAAAGCCTTACGCGGCGATAAAAAAAGCCAAGGAAATTGGGGCGAATTAGTACTTGAAACCGTACTTGAACGTTCTGGTTTACGTCTGGGTGAAGAGTATGTGCGTGAGCAAAATCATAAAGCCGACGATGGCCAAAATTATCGCCCCGATGTGATTATTAATTTACCCGAAGGCAAGCACATTATTGTGGATGCTAAAGTCTCTCTGAATGCTTATAACGATTTTGTGAATGCTGAAGATGAAGGTGCAAAAAAACAATTCTTAAAGCAGCATGCTGATGCCATTCGCACTCATATAAAAACATTATCAGCCAAAGCCTATCAGCAGCTTCCTAACCTGCATTCTCCTGATTTTGTATTTATGTTTATGCCGATAGAGCCCGCTTTTATGGTGGCTTTTCAGTATGACGAAACACTGTTTATGGATGCGTTTGATCAGCGGGTAGTGGTGGTGACGCCAACAACCTTGCTTGCCAGTTTACGAACGGTAGAGAGCTTATGGGCGATAGAGCGTCGTGGTAAAAGTGCGGATGAGTTAGCAGAGCAAGCGGGTAAGGTATATGACCGCTTGCGTATTGTTGTTGAAAAAATGGACAAGCTAGGGAATCAGATAAATACCGCACAAAAAACGTACGATGAGGCTTACAGTTCACTGGCCCAAGGCCGCGGCAATCTTGTATCCACCGCGAATCAGTTTGTTGAGCTGGGCGTGCGTATTAAAAAAGAAATCCCCCAGAACATGCCGAAGTGAGTTAACAAATAGCCAGGGCTTAGTGCTTTACGTTAGAATGTTCGGCTTAAATCTTCGATCCCCATTTCTATACGATACTGATTAGCATGACTGATAAACCCTCTAATCTCAGCGACAGCGCTTCTTTGAGTTCGACTGACGACATCTATGCCAATAGCGCAGGTGAACAGTTAACGGGCCAGTTTACGTTTGACTCAGCCGTTGCTCGTGTTTTCCCTGATATGATTAAACGCTCTGTCCCTGGCTACGCGGAAACGGTTGCTATGAGTGGGGTTATTGCGGGTGAATATGCCCGTGATAATACCAATCTATATGACCTTGGCTGTTCTTTAGGGGCCGTCACACTGGCGATGCGCCATGGGGTAAAAGCAACAGGCTGCAAGATTTTAGGTGTGGATAACTCGGCGGCTATGATTGAGCAAGCAGGGCATTATCTCGCGTTGGATGAAGGTGGGGTTGATGTTGAATTATCGTGCGCTGATATCACCCAGCTCAGCATAGAAAATGCTTCAGTTGTTGCGCTTAATTATGTTCTGCAATTTATTCCCAAAGACCAGCGTTTAGAATTATTAAGCAATATTGCTGCGGGAATTAATGCCGGTGGTGCGTTGATTCTTTCTGAGAAAATTTGTTTTTCAGATGACGAGCAAGCCCTACAAGATAAATTGCATTTAGACTTTAAACGCGCAAATGGTTATAGCGAATTAGAAATCGCTCAAAAGCGCAGCGCCATAGAAAATGTCTTAGTACCAGAAACCGAAGCTGACCACATAGCACGTTTAAAAGAAGCGGGCTTTAGCCGAGTGATACGTTGGTATCAGTGCTTCAACTTTGTTTCTTATTTGGCGATTAAATAAATATTAATGTATGGAAAGATCTGTTATTGAATCGTTGTAGAATAATTATTCAATAATGAATCGTCTGTGAAATTTCTGATTAGTGATTAATAAAGAACTTCAATATGAATGTAGATGTATTCTCTTGGTTTGATGATGTACAAGCCGCCATGGAAGCCGAAGGCAGCTTACTAAAACCTTGGGCAGAAATTTTACCGCAACAGCTGCACAACCTGTTCAATGAAAAGGTTCATGGTGATCAGCAGCGTTGGTTGGATGCATTAGAAAATTTACCCACAGTAGACAACATTACTACTGATTTAAGCAAAGATCGTATTGAGCTTAGCAGTACTCGCATTAGCGAAGAAACGGATGCAGAAATCAAAGCGGGCCTACAGCAGCTAAGCCCATGGCGTAAAGGCCCGTTTCAATTTTTTGATACTCACATTGATACCGAATGGCGCAGTGACTGGAAGTGGCAACGTATTGCCCCTCATCTTGCGCCGTTAGAGGGTCGTACAATATTAGACGTGGGTTGTGGTTCGGGTTATCACATGTGGCGCATGTTGGGGGCGGGTGCACATCGAGTTGTTGGTGTTGATCCATCACGCTTATTTTTGGCTCAATTCCAAGCATTCAAACAATATGCCCAGCCTGGCCAAGATAAGGCTTTGAACATCGACCTATTACCCTTGCGTATGGAAGATGTGCCAAGACCACTAAAAGCTTTCGATACGACCTTTTCAATGGGCGTTTTGTATCATAGAAAATCCCCGCTCGATCATATGGCCGAATTAAAAGATACCCTTAAACCGGGTGGTCAGCTGGTGCTAGAAACGTTAGTTATCGAAGGCGAGTTGGGTGAAGTATTGATGCCAGAAGATCGCTACGCACAAATGCGTAATGTCTGGTTTTTACCGAGTTGTGAAACTCTGTTGTTATGGGCACGCCGTGTTGGTTTTAAGAATCCACGTATTGTCGAAAAAAATGTCACGAGTCTGGATGAGCAGCGCTCAACTGATTGGATGCAATATCAGTCGTTAACCGACTTTCTAGACCCCGAAGACAAAACCAAAACCGCAGAAGGTTATCCAGCGCCATTCAGAGCGACGCTTATTGCAGAGGCTTAAATTTCAGCCATTTTACTGTCAAATTGTTCGAATCTGTCATTACTGTCTACACTCAAAGAAGGATCAATTTTTTTGAGTGAGACCGACATGTCAGAAGTAGAAGAATTAAGTGAAGAGCAGCGAATCAGTGTGCTTGAAAATAAGGTGGGGAAAAACCGCACCATCATCGCTATTGTTGGGCTAACGCTGTTGGTCATATTATCGGTTTCAATTACCGTGCTCATTCTGAAACTCATGCATGTTGATGAACCTTATGTCCCTATTTCAGCTTTTGAAGATCAGAAGCTGATTATTCAAGAGCTGAAGACGGATCTGAAAGAACAGCAGAAGTTAATTGCAGCGTTAACGTTAACCTATGATAAAAGCCAAGTAGCGGCTTTTCAGCAAAACATGATTGAGCAAGAACAAAGCTATCAAGAGTTTCTAGCCACTTTACGGGTAGGAATGTACGACCTTGCTAAAATGGTTCAAGGTTCGCGAACCTGGCTAGATGTGTATAACGAATCATTAGAAGATGCTCAGGATTTAAGTAAGCAGCGCGAGAAAAACTTAAAGCGCATTAATACTAAAACGGCGAAGGATTAGGAATCAACCCAGATTTCACGAACAGGCTCTCCAAAATCATCATAAATGATTTTCTTTCTTGGTCGTGTTGGTTTATTACTATTCGACTTTAAAGCCGATTTTTTACGTTCATCTACAGCATTTAGGGCATCTGTTAAAGGTGTCCTTTCTTGCTTACCCTGCTGAAAGCCGGTACTGCGCTCGTCGATCTTGCCATTAATTAAACCACTCATCCCACGTTCATACTCATTCACCGCGCCTCCTTTATTAAGGAACTGCTCAACCTCGCTATCCATTTGTTGGCGGATTTCACGTTTGGTAGGACGTTTAGTCATATAAAGTTAGTCATAAAGTTTGGTTGTAATCGTTATTAGCTTATGGGAATAGTATAGCTAGATAGTTATGTAATAGTTAGCTATTAGCCATCTATTACCATCTATTAGTTACCTATCAATCCAGTTTACCGTATATTTGTCCTCACATGTAAATAACACAAGTTAGAACGGAAGTCGTTATGCCTAAGCTCA
>TARA_B110001454_G_scaffold32417_1_pt1 | contig 21762 bp, 13 predicted proteins | sample TARA_B110001454 | Tara Oceans TARA_B110001454 (sample SAMEA4397004) | marine metagenome | biome: Polar Biome; feature: [MES] marine water layer (ENVO:01000295) within the mesopelagic zone...; material: water (ENVO:00002006), including particulate matter (ENVO:01000060) such as...... | reverse complement strand
TTAATTCTTCTCGACGAAATAGGTCGAGGTACCTCTACTTTTGATGGCCTCGCAATAGCTTGGTCTGTAACTGAGGACATTTGCAGAAGATTAGGCGCCAGAACTCTTTTTGCAACACACTATCATCAGTTAATCGGATTAGACGCAGAGTTTGAAAATTTAACTAATATTCATGTACAGGTAGCTGATGTTAATGGTGAGATTAGGTTCCTCCATACTATATCTGAAGGCCCGTGTGATGAATCATACGGAGTCCAAGTTGCAGCCTTAGCTGGTTTACCTATTTCTGTAGTTGAACGTGCTAGAGATTTGTTAATATTCCTTGAAAGCCAGGCTCAGGGCGCTAAAGCAGGATCTTCCCATTCTCCAGATTCGAGGCCTGACGGTCAATCTAGCATTTATGGTTGGATGTTAAATTCTATCCCCCAACATGATTTAATTGGATACGAAATACAATCCGAATCTTTAGATAAAAAAGAGGGTGTAATTATGGACCCAATCCTTCAAGAAATTGTCGAACACCTCCGTTCTCTTGATCCTGATAATCTCAGCCCCCGTGAGTCTCAAGAAGTTCTGTATGCTATGATAGATTCACTTAATAAGTCTCAATATTCTGATTTGCTGGAGGAATAATATGACAGAACTCACTCGTCAATCTATTCTACAACTTGACGACTTAACAATCGATCAAATTGCAGCTGGTGAGGTTGTAGAACGTCCAGCACAGGTTGTTAAAGAGTTAGTTGAAAATTCCATAGATTCGGGTAGCAATAAGGTAAGAATTGAAATCGAAAACGGTGGTTTCCATAGAATTTCTGTTATCGATGATGGTCACGGTATACCTAAAGAAGAATTAGAATTAGCGATAAAGAGACATGCTACAAGTAAACTTTCAGGCCCCGATGATCTTACTACTATAGTTACCAAAGGTTTTCGAGGAGAAGCATTAGCATCTATCGCAGCAGTTAGTAAACTCGTATTGTCCAGTAAGGTAAAAGATTCAGACGGCTACTCGATTATTGTTGATAATGGAAAAGTTGGACGAGTAGACCCTATTGGAATTGCCCCAGGGACCAAAGTCGATGTTCTAAATTTGTTTGAAAAAATTCCTGCGCGATTATCATTTCAAAGACGCCCATCTACTGAGAATGCTGCAATTGTAGATGTAGCAATATCATTGGCATTAAGCGAACCAAAAACAGGGATATTAGTTGAAATCGATGGACGAACAGTACTTGACTGTCCTCCTTGTGAAGGTATGGAAGATAGGTTATACGACCTTTTTGGCTCAACGTCTTCAAAACTAATTCCACTCGAATCATCAAAAGACGATCTTGATGCACCCGGAGACGAGAATTGGAATGGCTGGATATCTCCACCAGGAATATCTCGTTCACGTTCTGATGATCTTCACGTTCTTGTAAATGGACGTCCAGTTAGTGTTGGACCTTTTCTACAATCAATACGACGGGGGTACCATACTAGACTAATGGTCGGCCGCCATCCAATAGGAGTAATATCTCTTAATTTGCCTACAAATGAAGTTGATGTTAATGTCCATCCCACTAAACGTGAAGTAAGATTACAACATTCTTGGAGAGTATTAGAAAGATTAGAACGTTCTATAAAGTATACTTTAAGCCGTGTCTCAACACAACCTGAATTTCCAGATCTAACCGTATTAGAAGGAATAGATGTAGAGTTAGGTCACATTCAACAATCCAACACTTTTGTCCCTTCTTGGGCTCAAGTCGGAAATGAAGAAAAAATACAAACACACTTCAGTAGCATTAGAACTTCTATCTCTCAAATCAACAAATCAGATAATAAAAAGCCGCCTAATGTATTAGAACAAGAAGTTTTACCTGGTTTAGACTCCACTCCTATTTCTCCCTCATTGTCTTCCGAGGAGCGTTCATTGCATCGACTTTCTATATCTGGTAACTCTATCTCTCCGATTGATGAGCCAAAACCTATGGCAGCAATTATCCCAGAATTGCCTGAAATGATAGTTCTCTGCCAATTTTCTGATTCTTATATTTTGGCTGAAGGAGATGGGGAATTATTTATTGTTGACCAACATGCCCTACATGAAAGAATAAGGTATGAAAGATTGCGTCCTTCCATGGTAGATTGGTCTCCTCAAGAATTAATTAACCCTATTTCAATGTCATTGGGTGTAAGGGAGTTAGCTGTTGTGCGTTCGGAATCGAACAGACTTTCAGAATTGGGTTTTAAATTTTCTGAATCTAATGAAGAGATTATGGTGACTTCTGTGCCGAGCGTTCTTGTAGGCAACAATAGTCTCATAGAATTTATACATGATCTCCTAATCGATATTTCTTCTCGACCTGAATCTAGCGGCATAGATACTGTTGAGCAATTACGTGATAAAGTAGCTTTCATGAGATCTTGTCGAGGTTCAGTAAAGGCGAATCAGAGATTGAGTTTATCAGAAATGCGCCGTCTTCTATTAGATATGAGGACGGTTCCAAATCCTTGGGCATGTGTACATGGTCGCCCAACAATCCTCAGATTAACTCAGAACCATATTGACAAGCATTTTGGTCGTCATGGCTGAAGTGATTTCAGGGCCTTAATCATCTTCATAAAGTCTGGATGCGTTACTTTGATTATATTTGGATTAATTATTTCAGCACCACAGTAAGTTCCTAAAATTACTGCTGTCATTGCTAATCTATGGTCCATATATGTGTTTATAGGGGAATCAGGTTTTACCGGCATTTCACCTCCAAGTAATAACAGTCCGTCTTCTTTAACTTCACAGTTAAGTGAAAAAAGATTCAATAATTCACTAGTTCTCTTGATTCTATCGGATTCTTTACCTTTAGTATGGGCTGCTCCAAAGATTCCCCCTCCATCTGATATAGCCATTAAAGCCGCTGCTGGAGTAATGATATCACTAGCATCTCTAAGATTTATTCTATTAATATCTGGATTCTCTAAAACTTCTAATGTTGTCATAAGTAATCCATCTATGTCTTGTTCTTCAATTTCTACTTGCAAATCCTCGTGCAGGTTATCTAATAAAATAGCCATAGGATAAAGACTCATTTCACTAGGTATTTTAACGATTTTAGGAGTTACCACTTTCCAACTAGACAGCAGTATTGAGTTATTTTCAAAGTCACCTTTTAACCCCCATCTTTTTGCTAACTTGGTAGTTAGTTGTAAATATCCTCGACTAATTTCCTTTCCCTTGATTGTTAATTTCATAGTTCCGTCAAAGTCCGAAGAGGATAATATCAATGCACTTATTGGTTGACTTGATTTCGAAGCATCAATTTCAATATCTTTTGGTTTAATAGGACCTTTAACAGTACAAGGAAACCCATTGGACGATACTTTACACCCTAATTCACGTAAACATGATGCTAATGTGGAATTATTTCTTTTACGTAAAGACAAATCTCCATCGATGGTCACCTCAGAATCAAAATTTGCAACCATGGCCATCATTATTCTAGCAACAGTTCCAGAATTTCCACAAAATATAGTTTCTTTTGGGGCAATGAGTCTGTTTTTAGGTGGAGTTACTATCCACCGTTCTGTTAATTTTTCTATTTTAACTCCCATTTTTTCCAAGCAATCTCCCATCGAAATTATGTCATCTCCCGGAACTCCTTCAAACTTAATTTCTGTAATTTTTAAAGACTTCGATGCAAGAGTTAATTGCCGAATCATGTGGCTCTTTGATGGTGGTAATTTGTACTGAAAAACCCCTGCCGGAGTCATTGGTTCAATTCGTTCCACATCTCTGCATAGTCGGGTACTTGTTGAATACTCTTGTCAAGAGTCCACGTTTCTTATGATTTCTCCAAAATCAGATTCTTGATCCCAAGCTCTTGCCCTAGTTTCTATTTGATTAATCCTCATTTCTTCTTTAATACTACCACCTCTTAATTTAACTAGATTGTTTCTTTTCAATAATTTTGGACTTAGTCCTGGTAATACTACACCAATAGCACGGGGAACTCTTCCAGGATATACATCATTAACATGTGATGCAATATTAGTAGTACAATTGTTGAATAAACTGTTGTAAAACTCAGGCTTTTCATGTAATTGATTTGTTCGTTGTAGATATGATTCTAACATTTTACATTGATTTCCTTCTCCTAGAATTATGGCCTCAAAAAGATGTGTCTCAGATTTTCTACACCTACTTCTTACTCCAATGACATCTTCTTCTGTCGCCCAAACATACATTATCTCAAACTCTCTTAATAGACCCTTTATTGGGCTAAATTTCTCACCCGGTTCTCTTCTTACTTCTATAGAGCAAGATATCCTAGATCCATCTTTAAATTCAAAACTAAGAAGTGTATGAGCAATCGGCCTTCTTGTGGGGTAGAAGTATTCTAAAACTAACCAAATCTTAGTGCATTCTGAAATTTTAAATTTCTTTTCTGTCCACCGTTCATCGAAATCTTTGGTGGTTCTCCAGTTGAAGTTTCTAATATTTTTAAGTGTAACTTCATCATCATTTATTTCAGCGTATGCTGTATATTTATTTTCATTCACCCAGGATAAATCGTTTGATGGCGTAAGATGTCTTATCCTCATCCAAATCGAATAAAAGATGATTATAATTAAAATAAATAGAGCGGAACCCAGCAGAGTCAGGTTGTTCATGTTACTCCTAGATATAACGTAAACAAGAAACCTCCTACGGATTAATGGCGCGGCAGGGGAGATTCGAACTCCCGAGGTGAAACACCACTGGATTAGCAATCCAGCGCAATGGCCAGGCTATGCGACTGCCGCAGTATTCTCCCGAGTTTTGATTATGGCTTAAGCGAAACGGTTCTCATCATTCTTCTTCCAGTCCTAAATCTTCTGCATTCTCTTCATCTAGAAGTTCTGCGGGCAGACGAGCCACAAATATAATTTCATCTTTATATCCTGTTTTTTCTGGGTTCCTTAACTCCATTATTCTTGTGCCTTTAGTTACTTTACCTAATGTTTCTTTAGTCTGATTAGCTGCTAATCTAATCATCATGCCAGATTTAGTGAGCATGAAAAGCTGATCCCCTAAATCAGGTATCTGTTTGACACTAATGATTTCATCACCATCCTTGAGCGACATTGTTCTTACACCCTTTGTCCCTCTGTTTGTTTTTCTGTAACCATCTCTCTCGATAGACATTTCACCGTCTTCATTAACAACTAATTCACCATTTTCATCTATTTGTTGAATCATTTCACCAGAGCCTAATCTAGTTCTCTTAGCCATTCCATATTTAGAAATAGTTAGTACATTATTTTCATAATTATCCGACACAATCATTCCGATAACTTTGTCATTGGTAGTTAAATTCATTCCAGTTACTCCTTGACTAACTCTGCCCTGGACTCTGACAGTATGTGTTGTGAGAGTTTCTCCCGTATTCGGATCTATTCTTGTTTTCACTTCAGAAGGCAGGAATCTACAAGCATATCCACCCGATGAAACAAGAACTACGTGATCAGAGTCTTTAGCAGGTCTTACTGTAACTAAACTATCATTGTCTCCATCTGCAAATTTAATTGCGTATTTACCATTACGATTTATTTTCACATACTCTGACAATTTACTGCGTTTTATTCTTCCATTTGAGGTTGCAAATAATAGATAATTTTCTTCTGGATTTTCTAATAATTCTTTGGATATTGGAAGTAGTGAAACAATGTTCTCATCTTCTCTGAGGCTTTCTAGCAGGTTCCTAATATGTCCACCTCTAGATAATCGACTACCCTGAGGTGTTTCCCACGCCTTTAGGCCATATACTCTACCTTGGTCTGTAAAAATCAGCAATCTATCTTTACTAAAGCAAGTCACAATCAATTGAGGTGTATCTTCATCTTTTGTTGTAACTCCTTTCAATCCTTTTCCGCCTCTATTTTGTACACGGAAACTTTCAACCGGAACATGTCTGATGTAATTATCTTCTGAAAGTGTAATTGCAATCGCCCTTTCTTCAATCAAATCTTCTCTATCCATTGATAGAGGCATAGGGTCAATGTTCGAGCGCCTTTCATCACCATGTTTCTCCAACATATCTTCAAGTTCTTGCAATAATATTTTCAGTCTACGCATTCTTGAAGATATAATCTCACTTAAATCAGTAATCTTAATCTGTAATTCTCCCAACTCTTTTTGGACTTTATTTACGTCCAACTTACTGAGTTGATACAATCTTCTTTCTGCAATGGCCTTTGCTTGTGGTTCCGTAAAATCAAAAGCATCAATGTTTTTTATTATTTTCTCATTGCCTTTTAGGACCGATTCGAATTGTTCTCTACTTTCACTAGTCTTACCTACAGCTACGATGTCATCAATTCTTTTCTGAGCTTTCTCCAGTCCTTCGAGAATATGTGCCCTAGATTTTGCTTTATCTAGTTCAAATTGTGCTCTCCTTTCTATTACAGATTCTCTATGTCCTACATATGTATGTAACATCACAGGTAGCGTCAGTAGTACAGGCCTTCCATCTAAGATTCCCATCATATTTGCAGAGTATGATTCCTGTAATCGACTTGATTTGAATAATTGATTCAATACTGCATGAGGGTCTGCGTTGTTTTTAACTTCGATTAAAACCCTAATTCCTTCTTTTGAAGATTCATCTCGTATATCTCTAATTCCTATGACTGTTCCTTTACTTACTAAGTCCGCAATATGCACAAGCATATCTGCCTTTTTAACTTGATATGGGATTTCATGAATGATAATCCTCTTACCTTTCGAATCATCTAAAACTTCACATTTAGATCTGACATGAAATCTCCCTTTACCTGTGGTATACATGTCGTATATGCCATCAATACCATGTATCGACGCTCCGGTAGGGAAGTCTGGCCCTTTCACAAATTCCATGTAGTCTTCAATTGAAATAGGGGGGATTTCTATTTTTTCAACACCTTGTTCAATAATTTGGTTCACGTGGAGATTTACCGCCCCTGCAACCTCTGTTAAATTATGAGGGGGAATCCTCGTTGCCATTCCAACTGCTATTCCATCACTGCCATTTAGTAATAAATTTGGCAATCTCGAAGGAAGTACCGTTGGTTCATGTTCAGAATCATCGAAATTAGGTTGAAAATCCACAGTATTCTTCTCAATATCATCTAACATATGTTTTGCTATACGGTCCAGTCTACTTTCTGTGTAACGCATTGCGGCCGGTGGATCTCCATCTATCGAACCAAAGTTTCCTTGACCATCAATTAATGGATATCTTAAAGAAAAATCTTGAGCCATTCTTACCATGGTGTCGTAAATTGATTGATCTCCATGAGGGTGATATTTACCCATTACTTCACCGACTGATCGTGCCGATTTACTGAATTTTTTTTCTGAAGTATGGCCGCCTTCATACATGCCATACAATACTCTTCTATGAACCGGTTTCAATCCATCTCTTGCATCAGGTAATGCTCGCCCAATAATTACAGACATTGCATAATTGATATATGATGTTTTCATTTCTTTATTCAAAGGATGATTTAGTATATTCTCATTAGTACTAGGTGCTCCATTATTTTTCTCTTCTTCAATATTTTCGTCTTCAGATGTCAAGGTTTGTCACCTCCTTAGCATGTTTCTCGATAAATGCTCTCCGATCAGGGACATCTTCTCCCATCAATATCTCAAACATTCTATCTGATTCTTCGATATCTTGAACTGTTACTTTTAACATCGTTCTAGTCATTGGATCCATTGTAGTATTCCAAAGTTGCTCTGGATTCATTTCACCAAGGCCTTTGTATCTCTGAATACCTATCTTTGTATTCGGATTATCTCCTCGGAGTTGTTCTATGATTTCATCTCTCTCTTCATCAGAAAACGCATATTTACTCACTCTTCCTTTAGATAATTGGTAGAGTGGTGGCTGTGCAATATACACATGTCCTTCTGTTATTGCTGGTCTCATAAAACGCCATAAGAATGTTAGCATTAGTGTACGAATGTGCGCACCATCAATATCTGCATCCGTCATGATTATGATTTTTCCATATCTTAGTTTACTAGCGTCAAAAGCCCCTTCTTCTACGACTCCATCTTCTGATGGATTTCCAACACCCGCTCCCAGAGCTCTAATCATAGTTTGAATTTCATTATTCTGGAATACCTTTACTAGATTTCTTCTCTGTCTTTCTACATTTAGGATTTTTCCACGAAGGGGGAGTATTGCCTGTATTCTCCTATCTCTGCCAGTTTTTGCAGATCCTCCCGCTGAATCTCCCTCGACTAGATAAACTTCGCATTCTGCTGGATTTCTCGACTGGCAATCAGCTAATTTACCAGGTAGGCCGCCTCCTTCTAATACACCTTTTCGACGAGTCAAATCTCTTGCTTTCCTTGCCGCCTCTCTTGCCTTATTGGCCAACAAACCTTTCTCAACTACTTGTTTAGCGACCGACGGATTCTCTTCGAAAAATTCACCTAGCTTCTCATACACAATTGAATCAACGATGCCTGCAACTTCACTACTCACCAATTTGTCCTTGGTTTGTGAAGAAAACGAGGGGTCAGGGTGTTTTACACTAACTATTGCCGTAAGCCCTTCTCTAACATCTTCTCCGGATAAAGCATTGCCTTTCAGTAATTTTCTATCTTTGGCATATTTGTTAACACTGCGAGTCAATGCACCCCTTAAGCCGCTCAAATGTGTACCACCATCTCTATTGCGGATGATATTAGTATAACAGAAGATAGTTTCACTAAATGCATCAGACCATTGTAGAGCTAATTCTATACTAACGGATCCCTTTTCAGTTTCTCTTTCTCCATTAATTTGAATGACGTCGTCATGCATCGCTTCTCTGTTTGAGTTGAGTTGACGCACGAATTCTGCCAACCCGCCTTCATAGTGATGTTTACTAACGTTGGTTTCTTCCTCTCTTTCGTCACTAATTACTATCTCTAAACCTGCATTAAGGAATGAAGTTTCTTTTAATCTTGTATCAATTTGATTAAACTCAAATTCTGTTATGTTTGTAAAAATACCTAGGTCCGGTTTGAATCTAATCATTGTTCCAGTGTCTGAGCACTCTCCAATGCCTTCTACTGGCTTCAGAGGAATTCCAGCCTCGTATCTTTGATGGTATACTACTCCGTCTCTATGGATTGTCATTTCCATCCATTCAGATACAGCATTAACTGCCGAAACACCTACTCCGTGTAATCCTCCAGAGACTTTGTATGAGCTATTGTCAAACTTACCTCCTGCATGAAGTTTAGTCATTATTACTTCTGCAGCAGAAATTCCATATTCTTCATGTATCCCCACGGGGATACCTCTTCCATAATCTCGAACGGAAAGAGACCCATCTGTGTGGAGATTTACTTCGATTAAAGCAGTATGCCCGGCCAAATGCTCATCTACTGAATTGTCGACAACTTCCCAGATACAGTGGTGTAGTGCACTACCGTCATGAGGATCTCCTAAATACATTCCAGGTCTTTTTCTAACTGCTTCTAGGCCTTCCAAAACTTGAATACTATCGGCACTATATTCCTCTGACATCTTTTTCATTCTCCATTTCCTGAGGGTTCCTTTAGGGAACCCTCAAAATCTATGTATATTTGGTGTGTCAAGGGGTTATTGAATGCTTTCAATGTCTTTCTCAAAATAGGTCTAAATGACTCTAAAAATCGACATTCCATATTTATTCTTCTGAGAAAACCCTCGGCACGATTAAACGGACTTCATTTGTCCCCCGAGCAATGAGTTTGCCTCTGGTATGTGTTACTCTCACAGGTTGTACTGTTGATGAAATGCTAAAAGATGCTGTAAGAGCTACTGCTGTCGGAGCCGATATTGTTGAAGTTCGTCTAGATAAACTATGGGTGGTTGAACAAAAACCTGAACCTGTTGAGCCAAAAAATAATGATTCCAGAGAGTCTCGCCGAACAACTTATGTTGCACCAACTTATATCTCTCAGCCAATCGATACAGTCGATCTTGATTCTTCATTAATTTCATTCAGAACTGGCATAGAATTGCCAGTAATTTTAACTTGTAGGCCTGAAAGACAAGGGGGTTACTACCCCGGTAATGAGAAAGAACGAATTGCAGTTCTATCTAAGGCAATAAAAAGTGGTGTTAGTTGGATTGATCTTGAGACAGACATTGATGTTAAGGAAAGGAATAAGTTAGTTAAATTAGCAGGTGATAATACAAAAATCATCGCATCAAATCATTATGATGAGTCTCCAAATTCTCCTACTGATATAGTTGAAGAAATCTTAGAGAGTTCTGATTCAGGCGATATAATAAAAGTAGTGTTTAATACAAATGGTAAAAGAGATGCATTGAGATTATTTGATGTTGCTTGGAGAACTAAGGATTTTGAAAGTAAATTGTCAATAATGGGAATTGGAGCAGGTGGTGACTGGACTCGTATTCATGCACCTTTGCTCAAACAAGATATTGTATATACTACAATGGAAAATGGATGGCATCTTGCGCAACAAGGAAGGATCAACACTAGCGATTTGAAAACAGCTTGGCAATTACTTGAATATAGTTAATTCGAAGTATCCTCATCCTTCTAATAGGGGCACTATTTCTTTTTCATCAATGTCAGGTTTTTCTAGGCCATATGAGTGATATTTACTATTTATGATAAACGGTACAATCAAGCACGATAAAGGAAGTATCGCTACTAAAATATAGGCAGTAAATTTAGGGAGAACAAGTCTGTTCTCTACATCTACTAATAGTTCAATATTTAATCCACCTCCAGCAGCTGGTTCATCTGTATTGTGATTATTATCCCAATTATCAAAAACTAGGTAATATTCTATTTTATTATCCGTAAGCCATGATGTAGTTTCGGTATCAACTGCTACGGTAAAATAGTCTTCACTTACTTTTTCATATGTATGCACATCTCTAAACGGCATCCAAGTAATTGTATCTCTATATTCGACCGGAAGAAATCCAACTTCATTTAACCAGTTATCGAACCTCAATTCGTAATTAGTTTCATATAACTTCCAATTCCCCTTTGTCATCAAGTATACGTCACCCTTAGCTCCGTTGTTTGGAGGAGACTCCGGATCCCCATTAAATGAAAAGCAGAATGTATAAGATTTCCCCGATGTGAGAATCATACTAATTGCTGAAGCAGAGTCATTTTTCACATTTATATCCATACTAAAATCTGTTATTATTGGGCCTTTAAGCTCTCCAGCATCACTCCCTCCACCCATCCACCCTATTTCGTGTTGATTTATTTTATCCGAAACAATCCAATTATTACTTGCAGGGACATCACATACATTCTCAGCAGAGGCTACTGGGGCGATAGTTATGGCAACAGTCATCAGTACCATTGGTGCTAGAAAGCACGAATTAAGAAAAATCGCTGTCATTTTTTTTTGGACTGCCACATCAATCATTTCCTTCTAGTCCTAATGGGACGGATGTATCCTGATTCTTTGTTTCTTCGTTCTTCGGTTGTGAGATATTTAGGTTGAGGTGGTGGATTATGTTGATCCATACCAGGTAGCCCACCTTCATTGACTACTTCTTGGACATCATATGTTTCCTTTCTTCCTTCAGCATCCAATTCTTCTTCGTCTTTTTGCCTCATAATTAACCATCCAAGTAGTAAAACTGTTGCAATTAGTGCCAGAAGTCCTGCACTTTCAGCATCTGGAACAAAATCTTCCCAAGTCAAGTCAGATATTGATAATGGACCACTATCTTCTTCTATACCTAGAACTGTTATTTCGAATTGTTTAGTTATGCAGACATTTACTCCATCACAAACTTGTACAAGAATAACTAATGGTTGATATTCTGGTAATGACCAAATTTGATCACCCCATACAAAATCATTCATTGTGTTTCCATCGTTATCTAGGCCATCCCTTGCAATATTCAAATCCCATTGAATTGTTGGTGATCTTGAAAGATATTGATTTTGATCATTCTCATAATCTCCATCGCCATCTGAGTCTACACTTATGTCTGTATCCAACCAAGCTTCTATTCCATCAACAATATCGATATCAATTACCTCTACATCTAGGGCGACAATATCTCCTACAATGACATACTCAAGGCCAGTCGGGTCATTTGTTATGATTTCGGGTGATCTTGAAACGTAAACTATCATACTCGTCGAATTAGTTTCTCCTGCTTCAAATCCATCTACAACTGTCAATTTGACGACATAAGTGCCAGGCAGTTGATACTGGTGCCACACTTCAAATCCTTCTTCTTGAGGAGATGAGTCGCCAAAGTCCCAAATCCATCTTGTTATTCCATTCCATTCTGGATCTTCTTGGTTATTTGACTCCATATTTTCAAACATAGGGTCTGAATCATAGCTCTTTGCACCATCAAACAATAATGGCATAGATGGTGCAATAAAAGCGCCTCCATTTTCTGTGAACGGCACTTGCCAAGTAACCATTGATTCATCGGATGGTATGTGGTCAAGAGCAGTTCCGTTCATGCTTGGTTGCCTAAATTCTAATATTGGTACCGGTAAAGGGTTATCAATTCTAATTGTATATGACTTCTCAGCAGATGGCAACCCTACCTCATCAATCACAATTAGACTAATTCGATATAAGCCGGGTTTAGTGAATGTATGGTAAACAGATGTAACATTATACACAGGTTCCTCGAAATCAGAGATATTCCAAATTATTTGCATTGAAGAACTATTTCCGTCTGGGTCGAAAGATAAACTTTCGAACACATATTCTGTATCTATTTGACCATCACTAGGTCTTGCAAATACTGCAACTGGTCTCTGATTGATAACGAGAACTTGGAGGGAAGCAGTGGATGTGTTTCCATCATCATCTGTGACTTCTAGTGTTATATTTTTCAGACCAGGTTCTTTCCATCCAATTATTGGGTTCTGCTCAACAGATTCAGTTATTGAATAATCCGATGTTAGTGTCATGCCCGAACCGTCAGTATTTACTCCTTCATTGAATGACCAACGGTATTCAACTATGAAACCATCTTGGTCTTCAAAAACTATAGGCATTTCAAGAGGAGTTAAGGTAAATGTCTGTAGTGTTTGTTCGAAAATTTGTTGTGGAACTCGATTTAGGATTTTTATATATATGGAATAATCAATAAATTGATTTCCATCATCAATAGTCAAAGTTAGAGTATGTACTATTCCGTCTGCGCTTCCGTCTACCCACGCATGCCCTAATTCCGCTAACCCTTTACCTTGTTCAATTTGTCCATCACCCCAGTTCCACGTAAATATCATTTCATTTATTGGCACATTATCCAGACTCGATAATGCTGAAAACTGCACTCTCTGATTAGTCATTAAAATTAGTTCAGAATCTTGTACTACACCATCAACTGAGATCACTGGAACAGGAACCGAAGTGTCATTAACAGAGATTATCCAAGATTGTGGTGCAGAGAAGTATCCTCCCTTATCTTCCACCGTCAGGACAACTGTGTACAGACCAGTCTCAAGGTACGAATGAGTAGGGTTTTTCAATCCCGATGAAGTATTATCTCCTAGGTCCCAGAAGTAGGCGATGGGGGTTTCATTATGGCTAAATGTCCCATTTATTTGGCTGAATCCCCATGCGTCATAACCTGAACCATACATTGCGATAGGAAGCCATGTTTGGGTTATATTCGTTGCCATGGATCCTGATGCTACGGGTTCCATGTTTGCAATATTTTCAGGTAGAGCAAATGCTTGGTCAACCACAACTCCAGTTACATCTGTGATTTTCACACTATATGTCCAATCCCCTCCTTCAGGGGGTGTAAACCAGATGCTTTTTTCGGATGCCACACTATTACCTGCCGTTATGTCAAAGGTCAGAGTATCTACAATACTATTATTCAAGTAAGCATTAGCTTCCACTTCTAATATTTCAAAAAAAGCATTTGAAGTCACCTGTAAATCGATTCTGCTGCTATCATCTAAGTTATCCCCGTCTCTGTCGAAATTTTCTATTGTGGAGATTTCTACTTCTGCTGGATCTGTGATTAATCCTGCTTGAACCGTAATTGCTGCCTCTGGGTATGAACCAGTAGTAATTCCACAACTAGCAAAATTATAATCACAGTCGCTTACAAGCGATTCATACCAGGTGATTAACCAAATTTCATCCGTAGTGTTTCCAAAACCATAGACAAGTCCGGTACCGGCTCCACTAGCAGGGTCTATTCTTAACTTATTCATAGACCATGTTCCTGTCGCAGATTCCTTAGACATCACAACGCCTTCGAAACCAAATTGTGTTGGAGAAACCATCAAATTTAGTGGTGCACCTGAACCTTGTGCGAATTTGTATGATCTCATACCCCAACCTTCCACAGAATCACTATTGCTACTCCAATCCACTACCCATTGATCATTGTAACCGCTTTTCTGAGCTTTACAGATAAAAGCAGCAGTACAGGCTTCTGATAAGTCAAGGTTAGAGAAACCAAACGCACCTTGTGGGCTATCTAATGTGACTGCGATACTAAAATTAGCATAAATTTCACTCATTGTAGTGCCGATTGAAATTGAACCTGGTTGCGGGTTTGCTGCCAAATTTTCTATTCCTGCCCCGCCTGTTGCAGTATCTGCTACTAGGCTTGAAATTGCACTACCCCCTCCTAGTTTATCTGCTAAATACATCAGGAACATGAAACCAGCTCCATAGTCAGCGATTCTCTGATTCCACCATCGAACACTCATATTCGAGTTTTGTGCCCACTCATTTGCATGACCTGATAGTGTGCTTGTTACTCCGAAGCATAGGTAAGCTGCCATGTCTGCAGCACCTTCATCAATCCATAGATTTTCATACGGATCCCTCGCATTATGTAGTAAATGTTGTAGTTCATGCGCTAGTATCGTGTTTCTCCAACTCATATCATCCACATCAATAAATATAGATTCTCTCTGTGATGAAATACCTGGAGCAAAATAACCTCCTGTGCCACCGCCTCCATCAATTCCTAGTATCACTATTTCTAATTGACAGTTATTATCAACATCTGGCATTGAACCAAAATAATTTGTATCAGTTGGATAAATTGTTGATTCAAAAGTTGACGCAAGATCGTTTAGAGAAGTGGCTGAAAGAATTTGTCCGTTTTCTATAAATATAGCTGCATTCGATGAGATTTTTTGTACTGTCGCAATAATGTTTCCACTAGATGTGGGAATAGTATCTATATCTCCCTGATTCCATGAATTTGTACAATTGCGAGTTGATGCTCTTGAGTTTGTATATGAATGAGAAAACGGTAGTACTAAATTCGGATAACCATCTTCAATCCATTGTTTTTTAAGGTGGCTTGTTGCAGAATATACTGGTTCACTTTTGTTTGTGAACATATACTGATTTCCTTCAATTGAGGGGTCAAATTCATCCAGATCCCCTGCTGATATATCTGCAGTACTATATTCGAATGAAGTAGTCGCCATAGCAATTGGAGAAATGCTGGCTATTAACAACACTGAAACAAGAAACAATGGAGTAGTAGTATTGTTTTGTAGATTAAGCGCTGTCAATCGTGGCACATCCTGTTTATTACAAGTTAATGCCCGTTTAAGACCTATTTTAACATCGATGGAGCATCGTTCGTACATGATTAAGCAGGGGGGCAGCCACAAATCTGTTTCATTCCTGTTTTTCATCCTTGTTTTTTCATCATTTTCTTCCTTTGTTTCCTCAGATAACTCATCACTTAATGATTATTATGAGGTTGAAATTCTAGATCCGCAAATTATTGACATAGTTTCTCATGATTCTTCAGCATTCACTCAAGGATTGTTAATTCATGAGGGTAAATTATATGAGAGTACTGGGTTATATGGTGAATCTAGTCTCCGTATAGTCAATACAACTACGGGTCAAGTGGAAAAAATAATTGAAGTACCTGATAACTTTTTTGCCGAGGGCTTAGCAATGATGAATAATTCCTTACTACAACTGACTTGGAAAGGGAATCTTGGATTCATATATAATTCCTCATCTTTAGAATTAACCGGGAATTTTACTTATGATGGCGAAGGTTGGGGGCTCTGCAACACTCAAATGGGTAATTTATGGCTTTCAGACGGTTCTTATCAGTTATTTAAAATATCTTCAGAAAATCTTTCTCTATTTGAAGCATCATTAATTGTCAAATACAACAATTCTCCGATTAACCAATTGAACGAACTGGAATGCCCATTTGAAAATGGTCTTATTTATGCAAATGTTTGGCTTGAAGATAGAATTATTGCTATTAACTCATCTTCTGGTGATGTTTGTTTTGAATATGATTTTCAATCCATCCGCTCTCAATATGAAAATGAAGATTCCAAAGAGTTGAACGGCATCGCTTTCGATCCGAGTAATTCTCTTTTTTGGGTTACTGGCAAGAACTGGTCAAATTACTATTTGGTTGATTTACAAGGTTCATCCCAAGATTGTAAACTCGTCGAACAAACAGATATTTGTTGTGAGGATAAAACCATGCCTCTTTTACAAATCTTAGTAATCATATTACTTGGAATTTTTGTTATGCCTTTCTCATGGCCCCTATTTGGATTAATATTTTACAAGTTATTTAGGCGACAAACTCAACTGCCACCCCCTTCTGGCATAATAGAAGACACACATGGGGAATGACAGATGAATGAAGAAAAAACCAGTAATTCCAGTTTTGAATTATGGTTACATGATTTGTCTATAGATCCAGCAACTCGTGTTGCTGGCGCTATACTAATTATTTCTGGAAGTGCATTAGGTGCAATGTTAGGGGTGTTGTTAATGGCGGCAGATCCTGCAGATATTATGGGACAAATTGAAGACGACCAATCATCAGATGATGTGAATGGTTTTGTCATATCTGCTCTAGAGAATAACTCGGGAGGCGATCAAATTGAGGGCGTGTTGGTCGAGCTACTTAACGAAGATCGAACTTTAATTAGCAGTGATATTACTGATTCAGGTGGCAGATTTTCTATCAATGATGTCCCTCGGCAATCATCAATTCTTTATGTCCAACATCCCAATAATAAAACAGTGGAAATCCTACTAATTCCTGGAGATCATTCTCAAATCCCTGTCACTTTAATCCCGGGGGATGGCTTTGCCGATCCGTTAGATATGAGAGGTGAGAGTTATCTTGCAGATTCAGTATTCGTGGGCCTTTTTATTGCTGCTGTCACTCTAATGACAGGTTTAGCAGGGATTGTAGGGGGTTTAGAAGCGTACAATGGTAACAAATACAACAGGTCTTGGTGGTTAACCTTTTTTGGTTTATTTAGTAGAGGTATGATTTTCATTGGCCCTTTACTAATACTTTTAGGATTAGGTCTAATGTACTTGACTAGAGATCAATTTACTGATTACTATTCCTTAGAGGACTAATGATTTGAATGTACTTAATAACTGTTGAAGGAGGAGACGGTAGTGGCAAAGGTCTCGCGACTAAAGTAATTGCACAAGTTCTAGAAAAAGAATTTACTTTTCCCTCAGTTGAAATCACCGGTGAGCCTAGGAGAGATCACCCTCTTGGTCGTCTTGCTATTAATTCAGTACGCACAAAAACCCTGACTCCGGAAGGTGAAGCGGGACTTTTCGCTGCTGATCGTGTCGATCATTCACACGGTTGGATATTACCACGTTTAGAGGAAGGAAAGGTAGTAGTTAGTGAAAGAAATATACATTCATCTTTAGTTTACCAAGGAATAGTAGGTGGTTTGGGAATTGAAAAAGTTTCACATATGAATTCAGCAGCACTTGTGCCCGATTTATGCGTGTGGGTTGATTGTGATCCTGAGCTAGCACTCAATAGAATAAGGACGGGCACTTTGAGAATTCATTCAGAGAAAGAAGAGTACTTCGAAACTAGTTCCTTACAAAAAGAAATCAGATCTGGGTATTATAGTCTTCTTTCCGGTGAGCTTGAAATGCCGACTCCTTTTGATATGGGTGCAATCATTGGTCCTGTATTAAATGAAGGAAGTGAAGAAGAATTCAAGAGAGAATTAAGATTAAGAATAAGGAAGTTTATACATTCTCATCCACATCCTATCAATGTTCAAACAGAAGTTGTCGAACAGAATTTAATCAGAAAACTTCTGGTAAAGAGTAAGGGGCAAACAACTCTCGTAGGGCTCGGTGTAGAACCAAACTCCGGACGCGAAGAATGGCTTAGTGGCCAAAAACCATGGAAAATTCTGAAAAATGCTCAATCTCATCATGAACAATCGCTATCTAATTCTCATGATAGTATTAAGGCCTATGTGCCAAAAAGTGTTCTCGCCCATTCTATTTCTTCAATTGTTGGTACTCTCTCGATTCTTTCTAATGCTAACATTGGTGAATTACGTTCTGCTCAAGGTCCGGTGAGGGCGGTTTCCGAAAGTCACTCTCATAAAGTCATCAGATATTTGAATGAGGATTTAGATTGGTTACATCAACATAGGTCATTGCTTGGTAGAGATACAGCTAGGAATCAATTGAAAGAACAATTCCTTCCGTTCGGTTATCTTGTACTTGCAATTTGGCCATTAAGGAATATAATCAAAAGATGGATTAAAGAAAATCCAAAAACTCATCTTAGATATTGTCTAGGGCAAATCAATCGCTCAGGTAAAAATCCTGTAGCAATAGACAATTGCTTGCAGAGGATTCAGATATTAGGTTCTGGGAAACCGAATATGGTAATACCTTCTGACCCTTCCAGTTTAGTTGATTGGTGGCAAGGAAGTAACTAGTCTTTCAATATTAGTTTTGCATAAGCCGGCAGTTTTACTGCATCCGCATTTTCAAACCCATTTGGCTTAGAACTGATTGCTGCACAAAACCACCATGAAAGAACAAAACCTGCACCTATACCCGTGATTAATCGAACCATATTTGTCGATTCGTATGAAGTTAATAATTGTGTAAAACCGTCTATCCCTATTGGGGCGGCACCTAAAGATAAGACAACAATCATTGCTAGCATTCTCCTATCTTTTTTATATAGAAACTCAATTTTTTCATCACTAATAACTGATAAAAACGAATCTCTAACCGTCCACCGGTTCAATCCTTTTCTTCTCCATAATAAAGCACCGGCTGCTAATCCTAAGAACAACCCCACATCTCTTGCACAAACTGCTAATTGGTTCCCATTAATTTCCCATGATCTTTCATGTTTTTGGTGACAATTCAAATCTCCAAACGAGTAAACAAATACTGCTAATGGATTTAAATCAGTCCAACTAAAAAGTCCCAAATCTTCTTGATTATGGCCTAATTCAGTATTTTCTCCATGATTATTATTCCCCCAAGATCCCCAACCATCCTCAGTAGCATAATCTATTCTATTTGCTCTTCCTGATAGTTCTGGTACAGAATCTGTAGTTAAAATCATAGGGGTTATGAAAAGAAGTATGATATATCCTCCCGTAAAAGAAGCAACCAGAAACCCTACTTTCTTTTCCCGCAATCTTTCGAGTCTGCCATTTGCTAACATCTTTGTGAGTTGCTAAAGTTAATATTGATATCAACATTTCTCTTTACCATTATTTGTTTAAATTAAGAATACGTAGGAATTCCTTCACAACATGCTTCAACTACTCTTCTACAAGTCGGACATTCCATATGTTGCCTTACTGGTATTGATGATCCTCTAAAACCACAAATGCAAAAGATTTGCTTGCAATAGTCATAATCCATGGTGTTCCTGAACCAAAGAGGTACTAATTTGTTTCTTATGTTTTTAATGATTTCAGTTTATTTTGTAGGTTACCTGCTAACCACTGATGTAACGTTTCGCTCCCCATTTCAGAAAGAGTAGAGTTTAGGAATGCAGCGATTAGTGCATCTTTTGCCTCATCAGGGTTGAAGCCTCTTGCTTCTAGATAAAACAACTGTTCCTCATCTACCGGCCCGTTAGCAGTTCCATGGCCACATCCAACGACATCATGTTCACTAACTTCCAGTTCTGGTATACTGTCTGCTTCAGCTTTTTCTGAAAGTAATAAGTTATGAAACAATTGTCCAGCATCTGCTCCTTTCGCTCCATCTGCTACTCTTAACATTCCTGTACCTATCGTTCTGCTACTTCCACCACAAGCCGAATGCCAATCTAATCTACTAAATGTGTTAGGCGCCTCATGGTGAATCTCAACATGGTGGTCAATATGCATTTTATCGGCGGATAAAATTGAGCCTAAAACTCTCAAATTTCCACCATTTTCATCCATCATATATCTTAAGTCTGCTTTAGTTCTTTCAGACCCTGAACTAACACATCCTGCCTTTACTTGCGCATCCCTGCCAATATTTATGGCATCCACTCTGAGTAAAGTTCCAGAATCCATTTGTCCTACTAGAACGTCATTAATTACTGAACCTTCTCCTATTTCCCCATTACGTAGTAGGCCGAACCATGGAGCACTTCCTAATATTTGAGTTATTAATTCAAATTCACAATGTCTTCCAATTTTTATAGTAAGATTCATTGCTGAATTAGAGGTTCCTGAGTTTATCCTCAATATTACCGGTTGGTTTAGAGTTGTATTATTTTCTACTTTTAGTGTAAATTTATATTCACTAGAAACAGCATCTATAAAGTTCATTGACACAGGGTCACTATATTTGTTTTTTCTTGTATCCAGAGGTTCTTTGGATATGGTAAATCCTTTAGGTACATCACTACCATCTAGTAAAAACAGTTTTATCCCTGGTTCAGAGAAATTATCTGGTATTTCTTTGATGTTACCAGTTGGATGTACTTTCCTCCAGGGGGAATATCTCCAAAGATGATCCGAATTACTTGGTTCTTCGAGCGATAGGTAGGTGTGGCCAGGATCCATCTTAAAGTCCCCTATTAACCAATGCTTCCTTCCATTTCCAAAGCCATCAATTTATTTAATTCAACAGCATATTCCATAGGAAGCTCTCTTGTAAATGGTTCAAAGAATCCATTAACAATTAATGCTAAAGATTCTTCTTCTGTGTGCCCTCGACTCATAAGATAAAATAATTGATTATCACTTACTTTTGAAACACTTGCTTCATGTTCGCAACGAGCAGTTGGATTTGCGACTTCCATTGTAGGGTATGTATCGCTCCTACTATCTTCATCTAATATGAGTGCGTCACAAACAACGTTTAGTTTACAGTTTTCTGCTTTAGGTGATACAGTAACTAAACCTCTGTAAGAACCTCTTCCTCCGTCCTTACTTATTGATTTAGACAAAATCTTGCTTGTAGTATTACTTGCGAGATGATGTATTTTAGCTCCTGCATCCTGATGTTGTCCTGCTCCTGAATATGCAACTGAAATAACTTCTGCATGAGATCCTTCTCCTTTTAGAATGACAGATGGATATTTCATTGTTAATTTACTCCCTATGTTTCCATCCACCCATTCTATTTTTGAATTCTCATGAGCGATGCCTCTTTTAGTTACAAGATTATACACATTAGCACTCCAGTTTTGTATTGTGCTGTATCTGATATGTGCACCTGGTAGTGCTATAAGTTCTACAACTGCTGAGTGTAAAGAATCGCTAGAAAATGTCGGTGCTGTGCACCCTTCTACGTAGTGTATACTACTTCCTTCATCCGCAATTATCAAAGTTCTTTCAAATTGACCCATGTTATTTGCATTTATCCTGAAATATGCTTGGACGGGCAACTCAACATGGACTCCTTTTGGCACATAGATAAATGATCCACCAGACCAAACTGCTGTATTTAGAGCGCTGAATTTATTATCAGAATAAGGCACCACACTACCAAACCATTTCTTTACA
>TARA_B110001454_G_scaffold53853_1_pt1 | contig 21878 bp, 20 predicted proteins | sample TARA_B110001454 | Tara Oceans TARA_B110001454 (sample SAMEA4397004) | marine metagenome | biome: Polar Biome; feature: [MES] marine water layer (ENVO:01000295) within the mesopelagic zone...; material: water (ENVO:00002006), including particulate matter (ENVO:01000060) such as...... | reverse complement strand
TTCAATGATTTAGGTTTTAAAATTTAATCTAGGAATCCACGCGGGTGTGATTTCCATATACTGACGATAGGTATCACCAAATTCCTCTAGCGCGATACTTTCTTCCCGTTTGGCTAAGCGCACATAGACTACGAGTAAGATTGGAAACATGACTAATGTAGGAATGGTTGGCCACTGCAATAAGAATCCAAACATAATTATGATGAAAGCAATATATTGCGGATGACGACAGCGGGCATACCAGCCGGTACTCGCCAAGGAGCGAGTTTGCTGAGCTTTATGTAATACACCCCATGCAGATGACAACAAAAAGAAGCCGGCAATTATAAATACATTACTGGCGATATGCAGTGGATCAAAGTGTGCGTTACCTTCAAAACCAAGCAAGGTATGAAGTAAATGTCCGTTGTCATGGGCTAAGAAATCTATCCCAGGATAATTTTCGGCTAACCAACCTGAAAGAAAATAGATCGTTAACGGAAAGCCATACATCTCGGTAAACAGCGCTACAATAAACGCTGAAAAGGCACCAAAACTGCGCCAGTCCAATGTTGTTTTTGGTTTTGTAAAACTAAACGCAAAAAAAATGAAAATTGCAGAGTTAATTATTACTAAAGGCCACAGGCCATAATCTGATTCACCGTGCATACTATTTCTCCTTTAAATTGAGCACGAATGCTCCATTATTGATGGTGATCATTTGTTGCATGCTTATCATCTACTTGCTGTACCGTACTGCGACCATCTTTTAGACCGCGCTGATATTCGTCGCCATCGTCGTTACTCTTGTGATGATCATGACCTTTATGCATAAACATATGCATAAAGGGACACGCTAGAAGTATCAAAAATGGAAGGTACTGCCAGACATGATCACTGTGTTCCATGAGTAGAAAATAGCTGGCTGCGCCTATTAGCCCCAAAGCGGCTAGGCCTTTTGAGCTTAGCCAAAAGGATGATTTTTTATTGCTCATATCATTTCTCCTGTCATTTATTTCAGTAAACGATCCTGTTTAATTACATCTTCTATTGAACCGTTATTTGCCCTCGGTACATTTGCATCTGACAATGAAAGTCATAGGTTCCTGCTTTCATTGCAGGAAGTTGAATAGTTTTTAATTTATTTTGCGGCAGTGAATCACTGATTTGTAAATCAGGAATTAATAATGTCTCGGAGCAAGGAGATTGATCTTTACGCAAAAAATTTATTTCTACTGGGCTACCCGCTGCGACTGTAATTCTTGACGGGAAGTAAGTGCCGTTCTCAACAGTGATAACAAGCCCTTCCTCTCCAACTGTCGCTTCTTCTGGTTTATACAGCCAGAACCACCACACGATTAAGCCAATCAATAACAAACCAATAAGGTTAATAATCATCATAATTAAATCTCCTAATTTCTATAATTTCAGTTAATGCTTATCTATTTTGATTAGTGCTCTTCCGCTTTAAAAAAACGTAAACGGTTAGCATTACTGACTACTGTTACTGATGAAAATGCCATCGCAGCCCCTGCGATAACCGGGCTAAGTAACAAACCAAAGAAGGGATATAAGATCCCCGCGGCAAAAGGCACACCCGCCACGTTGTATATAAATGCACCAAACAAGTTTTGCTTAATGTTTCTTAGCGTTGCTTTACTCACTGCAATTGCATCTGCCAAACCATGCAGTGATCCCCGCATTAAGGTAATATCAGCACTTTCAATAGCGACATCGGTACCTGTGCCAATAGCAAAACCTACGTTGGCAATGGCAAGTGCTGGCGCATCATTAATACCATCACCCGTCATGCCCACAACCTCACCCTGCATCTGCAATTCTTGTACTTTTTCAGATTTTTGCTCCGGCAGGACTTCAGCAAAAAACTCAGTAATTCCTACTTTCTTAGCGACGGCTTTTGCAGTATCTCGATTATCACCGGTAAGCATTACCACTCGAATGCCATTTTTTTGTAGACGCTTAATGGCCGCGATGGAGTCTTCTTTGATGGGATCGGCAACAGCGATGATAGCGGCAAATTTATTATCAATAGCAAAGAACATCGGAGTTTTAGCGTCAGCAGCTAAGACTTGAGCTTTTTCAACAAAATCACCCAGCTCTATGCCTTTCTCATGCATTAGCTTTTCATTACCAAAGAGTAAGGTTTTACCATCCACTTCGGCCTGCACACCATGACCTGCTATCGCTTTAAAGTTACTGGCTTTACCAATGCTTAGCCCAGACTCTTGCGCAGACTCCACAATCGCCATGGCTAACGGATGCTCCGAACCACTTTCTAATGTGGCTGATAATCTCAAAACAGTGTCTTCGTCAAACTCTCCGGCTAATACCACATCAGTAACCTTTGGAGCCCCTAAAGTGATGGTGCCTGTTTTATCTAGAATCATGGCTGTGATTTTTGATGCGGTTTGCAAGGCTTCACCATTACGGATCAAAACCCCGGCTTCGGCCGCTTTACCAACGCCAACCATTACTGACATCGGCGTCGCTAGACCAAGCGCACAAGGACAGGCAATAATAAGTACGGTAGTCGCCGATATAATGGCGTAGGCGATTACGGGCTCAGGCCCAAAGTTCAACCAAATTAAAGCGCTGGTGACTGCAATAATCATCACGACAGGCACAAAATAAGCGGAGATAACATCTGCCATACGACCAATCGGCGGCTTTGAGTTTTGCGCGCGCTTCACCATATTAATGATCTGCGCTAGCGCTGTATCTTTACCGACCCGAGTCGCTTTGAATAAGATAGAGCCGGTTTTATTAATGGTTCCTGCGACGACTTCTGCTCCGACTGTTTTTTCTACCGGCATAGGTTCACCCGTCAGCATCGATTCATCAATCGCGGTATGACCTTCAATCACTTTGCCATCCACAGAAATCTTTTCACCGGGACGAACACGCACTACATCGTTCAACAATACCTGATCAATAGCGATATCCACTTCGATACCATCACGAATGACTCGCGCAGTTTTAGGTTGCAAGCCGATAAGACGTTTAATGGCTTCAGAAGTACGACCACGGGCTTTCAACTCCAGCGCCAAGCCTAGATTAATTAAACCAATAATCATGGCCGTCGCTTCAAAATAAACATGACGAGCCATTTCTGGCACTGCTTCTGGGGCAAAAACAACCACCATAGAATAAAGCCATGCGGTACCGGTACCCAACGCAATCAAGGTATCCATGTTGGCCGAGTGATTTTTAAATGACTGCCATGCACCTATATAAAAGTGCTTACCCGAAAATACCATCACACCTAACGTTATCAGCCCAACAACCAGCCAAGCCAATTGCTCTGATATCGTGCTCACCGTCATTTCACCCACGACAAGGCCGTAGACCATAAGAGGGATACCGACTGCCAACGCGATGGTCATTTCACGCATAAGGCGCTTGTAATAGACTTCATCAGCGACTTCTTTTTCGTTTAAAGCTTCATCCTCACTTTCAGCTGTACTCACTTTGGCATTGTAGCCAGCTTGTTCTACCGCTTTGATCAAATCTAACGGCTTTGCTGTACCTGCAACCGTCACGGTGCGCTGAGCAAAGTTCATTTCTGCACGACTAACCCCAGCTACTTTTTTTAAAGCCGATTCGATTTTATTTACACAGCTGCCACAACTTGCGCCGTCTATGAGCAGCTCTATTTCAGAACCGTCAAAACTGCCTATTACCTCAACTTTTTCATCTAAAGTATCACTCTCGAATTTTTCCGTACTCACCTTGGCACTGTAACCAGCCTGCTCTACTGCCGTGATCAAATCCAATAGTGGTGCTGTGCCAACAACCATCACCGTGCGCTGAGCAAAGTTCATTTCTGCCTGAGTCACCCCATTTACTTCTTGTAAGGCTGATTCAATTTTTTTTACACAACTTCCGCAATTAGCACCATCAATTATAAGTTTTATTTCTGAGAGGGTCGGGTTACTTTCCACTTCATTCACATTAGACACCGTCATTATTTAATTCCTTACTCAATTAGTTCAGAGTGCAACTAAGCACACTTTTAATTAAAAGGTACACCTATGTCCTAGACATAGGTCAAGCACATAGTTTTATCATTCGCAGATTTTCTTCTAATACGATGTGTAATGATTTTCATGAATCACCTTCATTTCTTTTTCTTTCCGGTAAGCGGATTTGAATGGCACGACCATGGGGTGTCTTTGATATTTGCCTTTATATTTTCATCAGTATATTCGTACCAGCTTTTCTTAGTATTGTTCCACCAATCTTTTGCAACACTGATGAAATGATTATCTAATATACTTTCAACATCCTCTAAGCTTTTATAGGATGCATCATAGGACACGGTTATTGTATGTTCATCTTTAACAAGAACGACCTCATCAATTCCAATAATCCTATCAATCTCTTTTTCTATACAATCCCAAGGTACATCACCATCACCTTCCAGCTTTAAATGACGCTTAACTAAATAATTAGTATTTATTGTCGCTTTATGTTTCTTTTCACTCATGATCTTTCCTCTACTATATGAAAGACTTCAACAATTTAAATAATATAAAATTACTATTTATTACACTTAGCTAATTAAGTTTTAATTTTCTAGAACAGCCAAAGAGTCCTTCAATAGGTTCTATAGATACTAGAAATTTATCGCTATCATTAACAGATACCACTGACTCGATCAAACGCGCAACTTTCTTTGCGTGCTCCGCATCTACGTATATTTCAATTTGGGTATGCTTAATTAAAAGATAGCTATTAGCGTTACTATTACCTGAACTCGCTCCGACACAATGAGTTGAAAAGCCAGAGGCTGCATAGGCCCTTAATGCTTCCTGTACATCCTTAAGCCTAAGCTCATCAAAAATAGCACTCACTTTTTTAATTTCCATACTCAACCTTAATTAAATATCAGTTGTAACTGAAAATATCACTTCCATGAGCTATGTCGGAGCCACTTTTAGCAGAAAAGTGAAGATAACAAGGCTATCAAAACTCACGAATTACTTATGGCTATGACCTTCATACATTTTTCCAGGTACATCACCATTCATATCCATTTTCTCAGTTTTTTTCATGCCTTTCGAATCCATGCTGTGCATTTGATTCATGCACTTTTTCATCATTGCTTGAGTCACTGGATCATTCATATCCATTTTTGAATGGTCCATTGTTTTCATCATTTCGCAATTTGCCATCTCAGATCCTTCAGCGTGCTCTGCTGGATCGTGAGCATGAACGGATGCTACTAGGAACATCATTGGTATTGCTGTTGAGATTACAGACCATTTTGACTTGTTAGTTAATTTCATTTTCTTTCCCTTTTGTTTTTCATTTTATTTGTTGATAGCCTAGCTTACTCTACACCCTAGATACAAAGGTACTGACACCGAGATGACTAGAGAACCTAAAGACTAAATTCAGCTTACCCCCATATAACTGTCCTAAAGATGACTGCAGCATTACAAAAATGTCATATTCATGTAATCTAACTGACAGTTCTTATACTCTATACTCATTCTTTAGCATCACGTCTAAAGAGCTCCTTATTTGAAGAACCCTTGCCTAGAGATTAGCGGACCTAAAATGAAATTATTAGTCGTAGAAGATGAGATTAAAACGGGACAATACCTTAAGAAGGGGCTTTATGAAGCTGGATTAATTGTGGATCTAGCGTGCACCGGCATGGACGGTCACCACCAAGCAGTTACCGAAAAATATGACCTCATTATTCTAGACGTAATGCTGCCTGACATTGATGGCTGGCACATATTAAAAACCCTGCGCAGCAATGGAGATTTAACCCCCGTTCTATTTTTAAGCGCCAAAGATAGCACCGAGGATAAGGTTAAAGGCTTAGAGCTAGGGGCCGATGATTACCTTGCCAAGCCCTTCGTATTCGCTGAACTGTTAGCAAGAGTAAGAACGCTACTAAGGCGCGGCATACCCAATCAAGAGCTTGATACATTAACCATTGCCAATATGACTCTCGACCTCAAACGCCGCTCTGCAATAAGAGAGGGTCAACGAATTAACTTAACCAATAAAGAGTTTTCGTTGCTCGAGCTATTATTAAGAAGACAAGGCGAGGTATTACCGAGATCGCTTATAGCGTCCCAAGTTTGGGATATGAATTTTGATAGTGATACCAATGTAATCGATGTCGCCATTCGAAGGTTACGCTCAAAGATAGACTCCAACTTTCAGCCGAAATTAATACATACCGTTCGTGGCATGGGCTATGTCCTTGAGGCATACAATGAGTAATAAAGCCTCCAGTAACAAAACAAGAAGACCCATGTCTCTTGTCATGAATGTGACGATTAGAGTGGGCATAATAATATCCTTATGCTTCATCGCACTTGGCTTTGCCGTACAGCAATCGATCCACCATCATTTTTTAGAGCAAGATGCCGATGAGCTTCACGTTATTGAGACGACCGTGAAAAGTGCACTTAACCAAGCCATTAACGGTTCAGATAATCCGTTATTGAGCCGCGAAGAGTTGAAAGTCTATTTAGAGAATACAATCTCAGGGCATCACGGTGTCTATTTTGCAGTTTTTGATCATGCGCAGCAGCTACTTTATAAAAATGGCGAGCTTGATTTTCAACCCTTAATCGATAACAACCACATCAATAAATCAGTGACACCTAAGACGTTATATTCTTGGGATACCCCAGATCATAACTATTGGGGAACTCTGCTTGCGACTAAACTCTACTCAAGTGACCCTAAAAAAACATGGATCATCGCGGTAGCGGCACAAACTGATTTTCATCATTCATTTATGACCACTTTTTTTAGAACGCTCTGGTCTTTAATGGTTCTTGCCAGCTTATTAACAACGTTTGCCGCTTGGCTCGCCATTCGAAACGGACATAGAACCTTACATCAAATAAGCACAGAAATTAAAAGCATTACCTCCGAGCAATTAAATCGTCGTTTAAATACTCATAACATTCCGCCAGAATTGCTTGAACTGGTTGAATCTTTTAATACCATGATCACCTCCATGGACTCTGTCTTTCAAAAACTGTCACACTTTTCTGCCGATATTGCCCACGAACTTCGCACACCGATAACCAACCTTTCAACACAAACACAAGTGGCACTGAATCAAGCTAGGTCAACGGCAGAATATCAAGAAATACTCTATTCCAATCTAGAAGAATACAATCGACTTAACACGATTGTCAGAGACATGCTGTGGCTAGCTAAAACAGACAACAATATTTTAACGCTAGAAAAAACAGAACTGGATATTAAGAAGGAAGTTGAAAACTTATTTGATTATTTTGAAGCTTGGGCAGAAGAACAAAGTATCAGCTTAAAAGTACAAGGCGATACATTAAACATTCAAGCCGATAAAAACTTAATTCAACGAGCACTAAGCAATCTTTTAACCAATGCCATACGTCATGCGTCACCCAATACCGCTGTTACCATAATATTAGAGAATACTGAAAATACGGTTCACATTACAGTTGAAAACATAGGACCTATAATTCCAGATGAGCACATCGATCGCATCTTTGACCGTTTTTATCGCATAGATCCTTCTAGACAGCGCCGCTTTTTAAACGAAGGCATTGGCCTTGGACTATCCATTGTGAAATCGATCGTGCAAGCTCATAAAGGCAGCATAAATGTCACCTCTGGTAATGACATAACTCGTTTCACTCTTTCACTGCCTTATGAATCGATTTAATTCTAATAACTGAATTCCATAATTTAATAACAGACACAAAAAAACCGCATTCATATTGCTATGAATGCGGTGCCTTTTAGAAAAGCTAAACGCGATCTCTAAGCTCTAGTCATAGACTAGTTAGTGCCCATCCAGAAACAGACAAGCTATTGAATAGTAAGAGAAATTAATAAACAATCCTCTTGTATGTGTTAGGTTAATTTCGCCAAAAACAAATCTAATCAAGAGGATTACGCATGCGAGAAACCCGCGTAGCGCAGGCCAGTATATTTGAAAATACTCACAACACGAGTTCGGTAAGCAACTGAAACAACTTTCAACGATTTTGGATCATTATCCTGAAATACTCAACTTAATTTCAAATGACTTAATCGATTCTTCGTGTAAAAAGGTTGGCCGCAATAGTTTAGCCGTCGAAACAGTTTTTCGTTGCCTTTTATTAAAGCAACAATTACGTTGCAGTTATGAACCGTTGGCTTTTCTCTTATCTGACTCTCCAAGCTACGCGCCTTCACTCGACTGCCTGAACTGTATGCACTAGTCGGTCAGGACTACAATCTGTTATCCGTATAATAAAACCAGAAACGTTAGAAAGCATTGTCTATGATGAAATTATAAGTGGTGCACTTCTATTTTGAATCAGGGCATCACATTATTGCTGTTAACTTTCTTAAAGAAGGCACTATCTCTCTAGACAAAATACGCATCGATAGCACGGTGGTAAAAAGCAATATCACTCAGCCCAGCGACAGTCAGTTACTCAATGATAGTGTCAGAGTTCTGAGGTTTTAATCTGGCTAAAATGTAATTAAGGGGATGACATCATTCAAACACCCAACCTCTAATTTTAGAGTAACTTCTATCATTCTAAAAACACAAAAAAGGTTTATTCTTAAGTTTTTTCGTAGATAAATGAGTAAATTAAGTTGTCGGAACTTGGTGGTTATATGGGCACTAGTTAAATATCTCGATCATGCGATTATTTAAATTAGACGTAAAAATACTTTCACCGCGGTATACGATTTTTCCACGATGGTCATATCATAAGCAAGAAAATTAAGTGAGCAAAAAGTAGAGTGCTGGATAACGATTCAGCTCTAGCGAATCAATTCATCAAACAACCAATGAATACTCATCTATAGGCAAAGACCTCCCTTTCATACCAAGGCACCGCAAGAAATACGAGGTTCGCCCTTCTATAGATGGGCAGCGTTTTACCTCTCTATAGTATTGAAGAGTAACGAGGTCTAATTTTCCTGTGTTTTTTGAAATTTCTATAACATTTAGGAGGAGGATCGATTTTACCATCATCATTCATAATCAAAGAGTCTATACGCTCCTTACGATATAAAACACGTTTAAGGGTATTAACTCCATGTCTCCCGATGCGTTTGCGGAGCAGAAAGGATGCGTAATGTCGAATTTAATACAGAGGCCTTTATGATCAGCGGCATAATGCGACCACATTAGAATATTATCAGGCGTTTCAGTTAGAGATATCACACCAAAGTTATCAAATCTAGAATCATTTCTCTATATGACACTGCCTACTATAACTGGTAGACAGTGTTATGCATTAATAACACTGCTTTAGAGTAACAATGTGCTCAAATTATCTAGGCCTTTGTTCACTTAGTGCCTGTCTGCACCAATTAGATTCACAAATTTGTTAAGTATTTCTTAAGTTCTACTGTGCCAAGAGTCTTAGTTGACTCAATAACCAAATCCCCCTGGCCCTTCATAATAATTATCTTAAATTCATTATCTTTTAATATTAATTCGGCTTCTTCAATACTTGTATAGTAACCAGAACTATCAATATTAGCTGCATTAGCTATTACCAATAAATATCCATATTCTTCAGCGTCAAAAGCATTTATACCTTTCAACTGGGACATAAATAAAGGCGATTTAATATCATTTGTGGCTAATACAATTATTGTCGGAAATGAATCCAAATTGTAATTTTTCTTTATTATTTTTCCTGCACTAGAAGATTCATACGCAATTCCTTGAGTATCATGAAACAAGATACTGTTAACAGTAGTTTGAGTTGTGCATGCCATAGTTAATAACAAAACAACTAATACGATCAGTTTATACATGTAGGACCTATATGACCTGTAAAGTTAGTAACGCACTTGGTTCTGTCTGCTTCACTGCATTATGAAAGCTTCGCGCATTAGTATCTGTAATCCCAATGCACCCTAAAGTTCCAGGTTTATTGCCATCGGGGTGAATGCCAAGTCGACCTCCAGTTTTACCACGGTTAGTTTTAAACTTTGGGAAAATAGGTACGAAAAAGCCCTTGCCAGTTTTATCCTGATACGGAACATCTACTTTATTTGTATATTCAGTGATCTCTCTTCGAGCAATATCATAAAGTCCTATAGGAAGCGGGCCATCGCCAAAAGGGCCGCTAACGGCTCCCCATGTTAGGTTTTTAGCAGGCCACGAAAGAATTTTTTCTCTTCAGTTAAAACTTAAATCTGCCATGAAAATTATTTCTAGTTTAATTGCTTTATACTAAGCGACAAGTTACCGGACCTTGCTTTTCATGTTACCGACACAGCCCATTGTGTACGCCCAGCATAGACATGAATTAATGAGGTAACAGTTCTCTACGAGTGCAGCACCACACTTAGCGATTTTAATGCCACAATTAGATGTTAACTGCTAGCGAATGACAAGAGCTCAAAAGGAAGTCGTTAGGAAAACAAGAACAACGCATTAGATGATTATGCAAGTAGCTAAGACGTTATTCTGAATAGCCCAATCAACTAATCAACTAATCAACTAATCCCCTAATCAACTAATCGTCTAATCGTCTAATCGTCTAATCGACTGATTATAAATCACCACTTGCTAAAGGCTGATAATTAATATTTTAGGGTAGGTCATTTGGTTATTAATCTTTCAAGATTATTGATCTAGGCATGGTGGAAGAACTATTACGCATTGGCTTGAAGTCCTCAGCAGAGTCAGGTTAAGTTATAATTGGCTAGCGCAGGGGCCACAGAAACAAATTACACTGCCAAAGATTGATGATGTCCGCCACCGACTTTCAACTCGAAGATCCTCACATGGCCATATGCAGGGAATCGAGAAGGCAATTAAAATACCGATTGTTTGTATTATTGTCGGGACCGATGGGATGATCGCCGATGAAGCCATAAAGGGATTGCCGACTGTAATGCTTCAAGTTTTAGAGTGAAACAGTAAAAAACCAGACATATGTTTTTCATCGACAATTGCCTCAGCTTTTTTGTATTTAAAGGTAACATACCAATATTATTATTTAATTAGAGATATTATCATTTATTTGTTTGGGTTCTCATTTAATATGGGGCCTTACACCTATTAACCAATTTTTATGTAGATTGTGAATCACTGAGAAAAGTCCAGAAGCGGCTTGATACATCTATTATTTTTACATTAAAGCTAGTGTATCCAGTTCAATCTCACCATTAACATCCTGACCGCATCGTATACGAGCAGGATGCTTTCAAATACTTGGAAGCCTTATAGACTCCCACCAACACATTTAAGCTCAGGTACGAAGGAAACAGCCTTGTCGATGAAATTTCTCTTGTGTGGAAAGAACATATTAATTACTGGTCATGCAGGATTTGCAGCGAGTACGATAAGATTAATAAGCTCAGGTAGAAACTCGATAAAAACAAGTTGGGATTGACAAGGTTAAGATTTAGCAGCATAGTCGAGGTTAGGTCGCCCGATACCTGCCGCGTGCCTCGATGGTGAACAGGGCCTTTTCAATTCGTTTGTCCTAATGCTGGTAGCATTTAGCGGTAACGCACGCGCCGTTTATGCCAGTATTGGTGCAAGCACCTATACTACTGCATAATTTTATCAGACACACTTCTGGGGTCTGACGAAAGCCCACAGCCGTAAACTAATTCCAAAGTAGCCAGCTTCATTCCGAATGTTTTCACTCATCAATTACTAGGCTAACGAAAGAAAGGCCCTAGGCTTGGAATATACACTCTTAGCTTATTAAAATGAAACAAACTCACACTAATTGAAGTATAGGTAATAAAATCGAGACAATTTGCTCAAGTTATCTAGTTTTTTGCTCACTTAGTGCCTGTCCGCACATTGTGTTAGTGAGATAGCATTGGAACAATTGATTATTATTTAGATTTTTTCATTAAGATTTTAAGTGTTTCAGCAGGGTTCATTTCAAGCGCTTCGCAGTATTGTACAAATTGAAAAATATCGAGTTTTCGCTGATTTGCTTCTACTTTTTGCACAAAGCTATGCGGCTCTTTAATTATCTCACCCAAATCTCGCATGCTTAAGCCAAGGGCTAGGCGGCGTTCTTTGAAGATTAAATTAAGCTTATTGTACTTTTCTGATGTGATTGCTTTGTTCATTGTACCAGAATAAGTTACATGCTACGATGTACCCTTAAAGGGTACGGCACGGATATTAAAATCACTTAGTGCGCATGGAGCAACTTCAAGAACGGACTTCTCGGTGTGTATTGATTCTCTGAAAGGCAGCGATGCTATTTCATAATTGGTAACAACTGAGATTCGCTCATTATCTAAAGCTAGGGGATTTAAGGGTTATTCCGTGATAACTCTTTTTTAAACACTTAGAGCTTAATAATGAAGAAAACTTTAACGCTAGACCCTCTTTTGCGAGAGATACTGGTAGATCAAGCTGTTCAGCAATTTACGCTAACTGAGCTAAGGGACCTCTATAGAAATTCATATAAGCGCTCTACAGGAAAGGAGATAGATTCGAGTGAGGCGAGAAAGTGGCTTTATAGACGCATTTATAAAATGACGGCGCAAGGCTATTTAGACAAGATATATTCTGAAGACGGCTCGCTTTCAGCCTATAGGCTTACTGAGAAGTTCAGCTCTGTGAAGATAAAGGATGCTGGGACTTGCCATCTAGATTCTCTGGATGAAGTAAAAGAAAGCACCTCAAACATTCATGATCAAACCCCCAGTATTCTCGAATCACTAAAAGATAAGGCCAAGCAGTATCAGGTCGATCTGAATGCGAGCATTAGTGAGACTGAAGAATATAAGCTTCTGTATGAATCATACCCCTCTTTAAAGCTTCAGTTAGAAGCTCAGTATGAGCTGTCGAGAAATAATAGTTCCAAGTTGCTCGGTCAGCTTACCGCCACTCAAAAAATCATCTCGCAACTATCAATAGAACCTTCTTAAATAATGAAGCTACGTAACTGGCAGCGTGAGTGCATAACTCAAGCATTAGAACACTTTGAATCTCGCTCTCACTTTTTCTGCCAAGCAACACCTGGCGCAGGTAAAACGACAATGGCAACTGAGTTAGCGGCGAAGTTGTATGAGGATGGCAAGGTAGATTTTGTTTTATGCTTCTCACCTTCAGTCTCAGTATCTAATGGATTTCATACGGCTTTAAGTAAGCGTTTTGACAGACGTTTCGATGGGAGAGTTGGTGCTATTGGTGGTACATACACTTATCAAAGTATGGCGTTTTTAAATGATGAGTTCTGGCAGATACTTGATCATCATAAGGTATTGGTTATTTTTGATGAGATTCATCACTGCTCAGGAAGGTCTGAAGAAGATTCAAACTCCTGGGGCGAGAAAATTCTTCAGCACGTTAAAAACAAAGCAACCTATACGTTAGCCTTGAGTGGTACTCCATGGCGGTCGGATAATACTGCGATAGTGCTATCAAAAGAAACACCGCCGATAGAATGTGATTATCAATACAGCATGCTCAATGCAGTACAAGATAATGTCTGTAGAAAGCCAAAGGTGGTGCTGATAGATAATGAAAAACTGATTTTAAGCACTAGCAAAATCAAGTCTAAGCACTTTACAAGCATCAGTAATTTACTCAATGAACCTAGCGTCAATTACAGTTTGATTCTTAATGACCCTAAAGCTGTTTTGTATTTATTAAAAATGGGCTGCGCAAAACTAGGGACTATTCGTGAAGTAAACAGAGATGCAGGAGGACTAATTGTCGCGTCATCTGTCTCGCATGCCGAAATGATATTAAAAGTACTAACTCAAGAGTTAGGGCAATCTGCTGTATTGGTCTCGTACAAGATTCCTGACGCGCATCAAATTATTGATAGCTTTAGACGTTCAGGTATTCAATGGATTGTCAGTGTGGGTATGATCAGTGAAGGCACGGACATCCCAAGGCTACAGGTCTGTTGTCATCTAAGTAATATTAAAACAGAACTTTATTTCAGGCAGGTTCTGGGGCGAATACTAAGAGTAAGCAATGCTTCGAATCAGGAGGCGTGGCTGTATACCTTCGCTGAACATAAGCTCACGGAATACGCGAAGCAGATAGAAAAGGACATTCCAGATTCATATTTATTGGTTAATAGTGGGCGCAATGATGTAAACCATAAATTGGGAGAGGCAAAGCCTACTGCTCAGATTTTTTTAAAGAACGAGTTATTGGGCAATGAATCTAGTCTTACTTTTGGGCAGAGCGTTGATGTTAATGCAGACAAAACTCATGATTCAGAGTTCTTTAATATCGACTTGCTTGGAAATTATAGAGAAGAGATTATCTCTGCTTTTGAATCTCCGTTTAGTTCGTCGAGCTGAGAGTGAAGAAACGGTATTTAAGGTGGTTAGCTTATAGTGGATAAGAAGATTGTATATATCGATATGGATCATACGTTGTGTGACTTCTCTGCATCATATTTAAAATACAGAGAAGAGTTTCCACAGGTTGAGTATCCACATAGCATACCAGGATTTTTCAGTGGACTTGCTCCTATGCTAGACGCTATTGAAGTGTTCCAATGGCTAGAAGATCAAGAGGATCTGGATTTGTATATTCTAACAGCACCCTCTGTTCGAAACCCAAATTCCTATACTGAGAAGCGGCTTTGGGTAGAAGAGCATCTAGGCATTGATACGGCCTATAAGTTAATTATTAGTCCCAATAAAAGATTGAATTTAGGTCACTACCTGATTGATGACTACACCGAAGGTAAGGGTCAGGAAAATTTTAAAGGCCAGTTGCTTCAGTTTGGGTCTACTGAGTATCCAGACTGGAAGTCGATACAACATTTTTTTAGTGCTGTAGATACCATCTCTCTCAGCCCTATTCAACATTAAATTAATCCAATCTGAGGCTGATATCTTGTTTGATTCTTAATCACTCCGAAGCAAATCTGAATTAGCTTTCGCATTGCGGCTCCCAATGCCTGCATATTTGTTTTTCCGGCATTTTTTAGCCTGATTTTTTGAGCTTTTATGTCAGGATTATGAGTGCCTGCGCAAACAGCGGCTAAAAAGATCTTAGCGCGTATTCTAGAAGGACCTGACTTACTCAGAGAACTACGGCCTTTAAACGCTCCTGATTCATTAAGTCTCGGAATTAACCCCACGTAAGCTGCAACTTGCTTTGCGGATGTGAATTTCTTAGCCGAGAAAAGATAAACTAGCCCCCTCGCCATTACCTTTCCTATACCGATCACACTAAGCAATAACTCACGGTTTTTATTCATTTCAGGATTGCTAGATATAAGTTTATCTATTTCGTTTTGAATATCTGTTATCTCGCTATCCAGAACCGAGATTAGGTACACCGTTGATTTAATAACCCGCCCTGCTGCATCACTTATGATACTTGCTTCAAGGCGGTTATTTTCTCTCAACTTATCTTTTTCTAAAGCGTTAAGTCGACGAATTAGCGTTTTAATAGCACGAACATCATCATCCTCAGGTATCCATAAAGCTACATTATCAAGCTGAGTTGAACCGTATTTTGCGAGCATCGTTGCATCTGACTTATCTGTTTTATGAACAAGCCCTAGAGATTGTGCAAACTTTTTTGCTTTTCCAGGATTGGAAAGAAATACTTGAAAACCTTTGGCATATAGGAAATAAGCTACTCCCTAATGATATACACCAGTAGCTTCCATTGTGATGAGCATTTCTTCTGGTGAATTACATGTTGTTTTTATAATCCATTCGAAAGCACTGTTGAAGCCTTCTTTTTTATTCTTAAATTTTCTTGATTTTACCTTGCCTGTTGTCTTATCAAGCAAAATACAAAGATCTAATGATTCTTTACCAACATCAATTCCAACGTTTATTAACATATCAACCGACTCCACTTGTTCATACAGCATCATCAGGCTACAGCTGAGTGCTAGGATACCATCCAGTATTGAAGAAATATGGAGTTAGGGAATAATCTACAGTGCAATGTTAAACATTAAGTGGTCAAACATTCTCACTAACTCCAGGTGATGAAGACAGCTAATCATTCGTCACCAAGAGATACAAGTGGTCAACTAAATTTGGCCACGAGTTAAGAATTTGAGAGTGTAAATAATTCTGTGTATCTGCTTTTAGCTAAACGTGATTTGATAATCGCGTTTCAAAAACAATCATAAAGTGATTCAGTGCAGAACGCCAATTACGAATCGGCATAGTCCAGTTCTTTGACGCCTCCTGCGTAGCAAGATAAACAACCTTTTTTGCTGAATCATCATGCGGAAATAACTTACGCTTTTTAATCGCTTTTTTGATCATACTGTTCAGTGATTCGATCGCGTTTGTCGTGTAAATCGCTTTGCGAATCTCTTCAGGATAGGCAAAAAATGTATTTAAATTATCCCAGTTTTGACGCCATGAACGGCTGATTTGTGGATACTTTGATAACCATTTATCTTCAAGGCTATCAAGCTCGCGCAACGCCTCTTCTTCGGTTGGCGACTTATAAACTCGCTTTAAATCGGCGGTCACTTCTTTGTAATCATTCCAAGGAACAAACTTCATGCTACTGCGCACCATGTGGACGATGCAGAGCTGAATGTGTGTTTGAGGATACACAGCCTCTATCGCTTCAGGGAAGCCTTTAAGCCCATCTACACAGGCAATTAGAATGTCTCTAATCCGCGGTTTCTGAGCTCTGTTAGAATCCCAAGCCAAAACTTTGCTCCTTCGTTTTCTGATAGCCACATGCCTAGAAGCTCTTTATGACCTTCCGTATTAACCCCTAGCGCTAAATAAATAGCTTTGTTTATCACCTGCTTATCTTGCCGAATTTTGACTACGATGCAGTCTAAATAAACAATAGGATACACCTGATCAAGTGGGCGCGATTGCCACTCAACCACTTGCTCTAAAACGGCATCAGTAACTTTTGAAATGAGGTTTGCTGAAACATCAGCATCGTATAATTCTTTAAAGGTTTTGCAAATTTCTCGGGTAGTCATACTTTGGGCATAAAGGAAAAGGATCTTATCATCCATGCCAGTGAGTCAAGTTTGCTGTTTTCTAACAAGCTGTGGCTCGAACGTGCTGTCTCGATCACGCGGAACCTCAATGTCGAGAGCACCATCGTCAGTATAAAGTGTTTTTGAGGAGTACCCGTTGCGGCTGTTGGAACCGGTAGCGGGTTGGTTTTTATCGTAGCCGAGGTGATCATCTAGTTCAGCGCCAAGCGCAGCCTCGACAGTGACTTTTTTTAGCATGCGGCTAAAGTCACCGAGATCCTTCTCGGTTTTCATATTTTTAGCAGCCTCTTTTGCAAAGGCTAACATTTCTTTTTTATTCATGGTGCTTATCTCCCGTTTTGGTCAATGATAAGCAAATACACAAATTAATTCACAGTCTCAAGAATTTTTCCAACATGCACTTTCTGCTAAGCACAAAAAAACACCTCAAGGGTGTTTTTTGCTCTAGGCAGCTAGTTTAGGTCTGTCTAGATATTTTCATGCGTGCTCCCAACGAACTTAGCACAGTGATTTTCGGAATCAATATACACTGAGGGCTACTCTGTTTTTATAACTAAGATTTTAAAAACATAGAAAATTCATCAATTATTTTCTTGCTTTTAGCTGAAATACTCATCTGACAATAAATATTATCAGGATTTTTATTGAAATAATTCTGATGATAATCTTCAGCTGCATAAAACTCCTTCAGTGGTTCTAGCTGGGTTACTATGCTATTACGGAACACCTCCTGCTGCTCTAGGTTAGCAATAATTTTATTCGCCAGCTCTTTCTCATTAATATAGCTGTAAAAAATAACTGACCTATAATGATTCCCAATGTCATTTTCTTGGCGATTCAAGGACGTAGGATCATGAATAGTAAAAAATATTAAGAGAAGATCCTCTAAACTTATTTCAGTACTGTCATAAATAACTTCAACTACTTCTGCATGTCCAGTTTTCCCTGAACAAACACTTTCGTATGTTGCTTTCTCATCACCACCGGCATAACCAGAGACAACTGACTGAACACCAACGATTCTTTGATAAATCGACTCAATACACCAAAAACAGCCTGCACCTAACACAACTCGTTCTATCGACATTTTTAGCACCTTAAACCATAAACTGCGGTATATTTTAAATATTTAATGAATATACGATATAACTACATACATCATCCAGCTTCAAGACGATATATGTAATGAGACTATGTATTTAATGGAGATAACGTAGATCATGTATTGACGGGCAACCTAATCCATGTGTCGGATTATGCGATTGCCAGAACACCTCTAATAACTGCTGATAACTAATCTTTTTAGGATTAAACATCAAACGTACGACTTCATTATGCCCCGTCGCACCTGAACATACCTGCTTATAAGTCGGATTTTCAATGCCACCAGCCGCATAACCAACAGACGTCGCATGCACTCCCTCAAGCTGCCAAAACTTACGCTCGGCTCCCCAAAAACAGCCTAAACCAAACATCGCGTATTCCATGCCTTCGGGTAACGAGTCTACGTTTGTCGCATGAACAAAATGTAATTGAGCATGCGCCATAGTACTAACCATAGTCATAGGATTCTCCAATAAGTCATACAAGCATCGGCCAAAAAAAAGGCCACAATATAAATATTGTGACCTTAACATATAACACAGAGTTCAATCAGAGCGTCTAAAAAGAAAAATCTTCTTCTTTCATTTGCATCAAACTCTTCGGATCTTTCAGCATCATCTTCGCATGACCTTTAGCCCGAGGAAGCATGCGTTCGAAATAAAACTCAGCGGTTTGAATCTTTGCTTTATAGAATGCCAAATCCCCTTCATTTTTTTCAAGTTTCTGATACGCCGTTTCAGCCATCATTGCCCAATAATAGGCCAAGCATACATAACCAGAATACATTAAATAATCGACGGAAGCAGAACCGACCATATCTCGATTTTTCGACGCTTTAAATGCAATGCGATAATTATAAAGCTTCCAAGCCAGCATACTGCGCTTCAAGGGTTTAATGAATTTCTTCATCTCTGAGCGATTCGTTGCTTTAGTAAACTGGGAAACTTTATTGGCAAAAACGTTAAACGATTTAAACTTGCCTAATAATATCTTACGGCCCAATAAATCAAGAGCTTGAATCCCTGTAGTCCCTTCATACAATTTAGAAATTTGAGCATCACGAACAATTTGTTCCATACCCCACTCTTTAATAAAACCATGACCACCATAAACCTGCACACCATGGTTAGCGGCTTCATAACCAAGTTCCGTCAAAAATGCTTTTAAAATAGGGGTTAAAAACCCTAATTCATCATCGTATCGCTCATACAATTTAGTATCACCCTTGGTATGAGCCGCCGTCATTAAATCGGCGATGCGAGCGGCGTTATAAATCATTGCACGACCGCCTTCCGCGATCGCTTTTTGAGTTAATAACATGCGGCGCACGTCAGGATGAACCATCAAGCTATCCGCTACCTTATCAGGATCTTTTGTGCCAGTTAAAGCACGCATAGAACGACGATCTTTCGCATAAGGCAACGCACCTTGAAAAGACAACTCTGCCGAAGCAATCCCTTGAATAGACGTACCGATACGCGCGGTATTCATAAAGGTAAACATACACATTAACCCTTTATTTTCAGGGCCAATGAGAAAACCTTTTGCGTTATCAAAATTCATCACACACGTTGAAGAAGCATGAATACCCATCTTCTCTTCAATCGAGCCACAGGTGACAGGGTTACGATCGCCCAACGAGCCATCGGCATTCACGTTAAACTTAGGAACGATGAATAACGAAATACCCCGAGTTCCCTCTGGAGCGCCAGGCAAGCGAGCCAAGACGATATGAATAATGTTTTCTGTTAAATCGTGCTCCCCCGAAGAGATAAAAATTTTGGTGCCGGTTAAATTATAAGAACCATCAGCATTCAGTTCCGCTTTTGTTTTCACTTGGCCCAAGTCGGTACCACATTGCGGTTCTGTTAAGCACATAGTGCCCATCCAGCGACCATCCGATAACGGCACAAAAAATTCGCGCTTTTGGGCTTCTGTGCCATGCATCCAAATAGTATTCATCGCTCCTAATGATAAACCTGGGTACATCCCCCAAGACCAGTTTGCCGTACCAATCATTTCAGACTTGGCCAGCGCCAGCGACAAAGGAAGGCCTTGACCGCCATATTCAACCGGCGTCGCCATCGACTGCCAACCCCCTTCAACATACTGCTGATAAGCGTCCTTGAAGCCTTTAGGCGTAATAACCTCGCCATTATCAAAAGTACAACCGTCATCACCACTTTGATACAAGGGGGCAATAACGTCTTCAGAAAAAGACGCGGCCGCCTCTAAAATCATATCGACCATTTCTTCGGTCGCTTCCTCACCACCAGGAATTGTTTGGTAATGCTTTTGAAAATTATAAACATCGTTCATCAAGAACTTAATGTCTTTTACCGGTGCTTTATACTGAACCATAAGAGAAACCTTTATTGAAATATAATCAGTCGATAAGTATTAAAACGGTTCGCCAAACGTGTTCGTTAAATTGATTTAAAACTATTAATTAAGACTAGCGAACTCATGATCACAGACATTATTACTGGCGGTTACCCTTAAGACATTGGCTAGCTAGCCAAACTAAGCTGTCACTAAAGCAAGAACAGGGTAGTATCCCCCCTCGATTTAACATAATCGATAATTTTCCCTATACTAATGAAACACGTATAAGAAATATCATTCATACACTTGGAGAAAATAATGAGTGGGTCTAATGACAAATAAAGATAAATACAGTATCGAAAATACCGACTATACCGTCGGACAAGACAATGTTCAGAAATGGGGATTCGACGTCCACAACGCCGTATTTGGTATCAGTGCCGGCTTAATCCTTATCTTTTTAATTGCGGTTCTTGTCAGTGATCCCGCCTCTGCTAAGTCGCTACTCGATGGGCTTAAATGGGATATCATCAAATCATTTGATGCGTTCTTCATGTGGTCAGCTAACTTCTTCGTCGTTTTCTGCATCGTATTGGCACTATCACCTTGGGGTAAGATTCGCTTAGGTGGTACTGAAGCCAAAGCCGAACATTCTACAATCACTTGGTTAGCAATGCTGTTTTCTGCTGGCATGGGTATTGGACTGATGTTTTGGGGCGTCGCTGAACCGGTTGCTTACTTCACTGGTTGGTACGAAACGCCACTCGGCGTCACACCCAATACACCAGAAGCCATGAACATGGCCTTAGGCGCAACGATGTACCACTGGGGATTACACCCTTGGTCAATTTATGGCGTTGTTGCCTTATCACTGGCCTTCTTTACATACAATAAAGGCTTACCACTGTCTATGCGCTCGGTATTTTATCCCCTTTTAGGCGATCGTACTTGGGGCTGGCCTGGACACATCATCGACATCTTAGCCGTCCTTGCAACCTTGTTTGGTCTAGCGACCTCATTAGGCTTAGGCGCACAGCAAGCATCAGCCGGCATTGAGCATGTATTTGGTCTTTCTGGTGGCATTGGCTTACAAGTCATCGTTATTATTGTCGTCACACTATTAGCAATCATCTCGGTTGTCCGTGGTTTAGATGGCGGTGTTAAGCTGTTATCGAACATCAATATGATTATTGCTTTCTTCTTATTAATGTTTGTAATGGCTATGGCATTCGCTGTTTCAATGGGAACCATCCCACAAACGGTCATGGCTTATGTGCAAAATATCATTCCATTATCAAACCCTCATGGCCGTCCAGATGAAGCTTGGTTCCAAGGTTGGACTGTCTTCTATTGGGCTTGGTGGATTTCTTGGTCTCCTTTCGTTGGCATGTTCATCGCGCGCATTTCTAAAGGCCGCAGCGTACGTGAATTCGTAACCGCGGTACTGCTTGTGCCTACGGCAGTAACGGTGATTTGGATGTCGGTATACGGCGGCATTGCGATTGAACAAGTACA
>TARA_B110001454_G_scaffold76550_1_pt1 | contig 21908 bp, 16 predicted proteins | sample TARA_B110001454 | Tara Oceans TARA_B110001454 (sample SAMEA4397004) | marine metagenome | biome: Polar Biome; feature: [MES] marine water layer (ENVO:01000295) within the mesopelagic zone...; material: water (ENVO:00002006), including particulate matter (ENVO:01000060) such as...... | reverse complement strand
TACTTCTACACTTACAAACGGAGAAAACAGAAACAGCTCGACCGATCTCACTCGCCACAGCTTTCTCCTGCTCAACAGCAATCTCCCTACATCTCAATGACGAAATCAAACGCCGCCTCGCGCAAGCCCGCCTCGCGCAGGCCCGTCAAGTCCGTCACCAAGCCGAAGCCGCTCCCAGACCCGCGCTCACCCGACAACCGCTACAAGGAGAAGCTCAGCGCGCGCAAGCGCCGCGACTCCCCCAACCCAAAAACACCACCCAAAGCACCAAAGGTCGACAACCCCGACAAGCGCAAGTCCGGGCGCCTGCCGAACCTCCGCCAGGCACCCGACCTCTCCAGCGTGCGCATGGCCAAGGGCGCCAAGAGCCTCCTCGGCGCCCTGTGTGACTTTGAGATCAACGGCATGTTCGGCATCTAGCCGCGCGCGCCCGGCTCAGTCGAGCGTCGCCCAGCACCCCGGGCTGATGCCCGCGCGCAGCAGCTGCACGCACCACGCACTCGAGTTGTGTAGAGTCTCCGTTGCCGGTCGGCGAGAGCCGCCTGGAAGAAACTCCACCTGTATAGTACGGTTGAACTTGTGCATGTGCCCAACAAACGAGGACTGAGTGGGGTCGTCGGCCCTCACGGTAACCTCGTCCTCACCCGAAAGTATGCGTGGGGCCGTGATCATCCGCATGCCGACACTGCGATCGTAGAAGAAACAAGAGGGAATGCTGAGGCCGATCTCGAACGAGAGCACACACTCTGTCTCGTAGTGCGCGGCGCAGCGAATCGCGCGCTCCACCGACCGGTCCACCACCGTCTGCTGCATTCGCGAAATCGTAAAGTGGTTGCAGAAGCCGGTGTCGTACGTCAGACTGCCGTTCCACCAGTCACACCAGTCGTCCCCTGCGAGGCGCGCCCACTCATCAGTGGGCACTTCCGAGTGCCGCATGATCTCGCCGTTTGCCGTCACGCTCACGGAACGCCGCTCCCCAGACGTGGTGTCGATGGGTCCTCCCATACCCGCCAACAGGTCGCTGGTGTAGCCGTTCCAAGACATCACAGTGGACAGCCACGACCAAGAGTCTAGATTTTGTGCATCGACCACCAAGAGTACAACGAGCATGGAACACCCCCGCAACATCCAAACACCACCTTACCGACGCTTGACACGTGTGTGTGTGTGTGTGTGTGTGTGTGTGTGGCGGCGGCCGCCGCTGCTGAGTCACAGCATGTTCTTCAGAATCGTGTACTTTCCCCTCTTGTGGATAGCGAGCATCACTTCCGCAACGTCAGGGACCACGACCATGTTGGCCTTCTTGTTCGCACTCGTCGTGAACTGCACCACGTTTCCCTGTTTGTCGTGCACCGTCATCACACCAGGCACGCGGCGCGCCCTCACATCATCGTCGCCTACAGGAAGCGTGCAGTGGGTGGCTCCGTTCGCCAGCATCAGCGAGTTCCCCCCCGCCAGCATCGTGAACGAGAAGAACTTCTCCTTGCCACAGTCCGAGTCCTGCTCGACAATCTGATCCTGCGCCATACGGTACCCTTGCATCGGAGACGCCTTCTTGTTCAGCGTCGCCTGAAGGTGCCGCGCCTTCAGCTCCACGTTCCATTTTGAGTCAGACTGCATGGGCATCTCGAACGCAGTCGCCTGATTGCCCTCCTGCAGCGGGTCGTGCAAGAGGTTGCGCCCCAGCCCCACGCGATCCACCGCGAACAACGACTTAATATCGGCGGCCGACTCCGGCTCGCGGCCGGCCTCCTCGGCGGCCGCCTTGTTCAGGCGCAACTTCTCGAGCGCCTCTCGCTCCACCCTCTCCATCCGCCTCTTTGCCTGAGTCTTCACCGAAATGATCAGCCCACGCTTCATGTCCTCGGAAATGTGCGCGTCCATGCACGCACCGCAAAGCATGTACACACACCGCGCGGCCATCCCGACCCGCGCTCGCGCAAGCCCCAGCTCCATCAGGTACTCGACGTCTTCTCTCCTCTCCTCCACGTACTCAGCAAACATCCCATCGAGCTCCTTGAGGTGCATCGTTATCTCACGACCGTCGGTGGCCTCCTGCTCTCGTTGGCTGAGGGCGGCCGGAACGACGGCCGCCTCGTTGGCCAGTGACCAACTCACGTACGCAAACGTCACGGCTTTGCGCTGCTGCGCCTCCGTCGCGCAGAGCGCCCGGAAGTAAACCATCAGCTCCTCGTCCGTCGCCTCCTCGACATCAGGCGCCGCACTCGACTCTTTCGTGTATATGCTGTGCGCCTGGCGGCCCCCCGCCGCGGTCATGTCCGTCGGTGTGCGTGTGTAAAACTATCGCGCTCGCAACGCTCCTCTATAGCGTCATACTCGACACCCGTCTTTATTGCGACCGCACACGCACACCACCGTCGACACAAACCCACCGCCTTGGTCATGAGGGCGGCGCAGGGGACGGGCCGGGGCTCATGTTACTGCTCATCTCATCCTTCATCATCTGCACAAGACCTACACTGACTCCTATCACCGCACCAGCGGTGAGGAGAAAGCACGCTCCAACCACCGCCGGGAACACCTTGGACGTCGCGCCGGCGCTACCCGAGGTGGAGGACTGACGCTTGATGGTGTTGTCATGCAGGGGCTTGAATTCTTCCATTCACGATCGCCAACCAACACCACACGCCTACCCTTTGCTTCAAGTGTGTGTCTTCCGCTGCAGTTTATTGCATGCGGCGGCGCGCATTCAGCAGGCACTCGCCGCCGTCGACAGCAGCTTCGCCTTTTCCTCCGAACGAGCCTTCTTCTTCGAGCCAGGCGCGTGATCTTTTGGAGCGGCCGGCATGCTCTCCCTCACGGCGACCGCCGCGTCCCACTCCGCGTGCTTCGCCTCAAGAGCCATCGCGGCCAGCTGCGACTGGCTGAGCGACACCTCGTCTCCGCCCTCCGCGCCCATGCGCTCCGTCTCCGCCGCGCTGAGCTCCGAGCTACCGACGCTCGCACCGCCGCCACCCCCGTTGTCCTCGTCAAACGCCACCATGTCGTTGAGCTCTGCAAGCAGATCGTCCTCGTCCATGTCTGCAGCGGCGCCGCCGTTCTGCGCAAACTCCGCCATGACGTGGCCCAGATCCTCCGCCATGTCCCTCGCGTCCGACGCGTCCTCGACCGCGTCCTCCGCGTTCTTCAGCAGCTTCTTGTTCTTCTTCAGCCCCTTGGAGCTCGCGCTCAACGCCGCCGTCACCGTGCGCTGCATGTGCGCCTGCGCCAGCATGTCCACCTGCTGCTCCACAGCGAGCAGAGACTGCTGGTTCGACTCCGCCTGGCGCTCCAGCATCTTCGCCTTCTTGAGCATCAACAGCGCCGCCTGTTTCTGCCCCTGCTTCATCGCGGCCGCGGCCTGGTCGCGATGCTGCGCCGCCCTCGTCTGCAGCTGCGTGATGCGCTGCTCCATCGCATCCGCCGCCTCCGCGAGCTTCGCGGAGGGATCGGCCTTCTTGCTGCTCGCCAGACCGAAAATCGCCGAGTGCGCATGCACCCTGCGCGCCGACGCCGACGCTGCGACGCCGCTCGCGTCGCCCGCCACGACCGAGGCCAGCTCCACGGCCGTCTGCGACACCGCCATCTGCCCGTCGCGCGATCCGGGTCTCACTTTGCTCAGAAAACGAAACAGGCCCGCAAAACACCCCCCGCGCTCGCCTGCGGCCTCCGCCTCCGCCCGACGCTGCAGACGGTCCACAATCTGACCAAGGTTTCTCTGCTCGGTCATCATCTCTTTCAGGGCTAACTCACTCTCCTGCTTTGTGCGGATATCCAAACGCTGCATTACTGAACCGCGGACGACCCTCCCTGAACAGACCCACATGACTCACTCGACATAGCGTCAGAATCTACCGTGCGCGCAGCACCGGAGGTCTCAGGGTTCCTGCGTGCAAACGTCCTTCCAACAGACGGTCTCTGCTGCTGTGGGACCGGCGGCTGCTGCTGAGGCTCGACCGTCTGCGAAAGACGCAGCAACGCCGCCTCCACCCCCTCCTCGGTCACCGACTGGTCTTTCTGAAACACCACCCGCAACACGTTGTCGACGGAGTGCAGCCTGGGAGCGCTCTGAGCGTTTGCGTGTCGCAGGCCAACCACGACACACGTGCCCTGGGGAAGCGACGAGCTCCGCGCCTGCTGCATGGCCTGCAGCAACGCCCGGGCCTGTGTGATCTGAGCGCGCAACGCCTGTCCCGCCAATCGCACCTCCGCGGTCAACGCGGACATGCTCATCGCGCCGCTGCTGGCCAGCCCCGACCCCATCGCAAGGACCTCGTCGGAGTGTGCTCTCATCAGCTCGCGTTGCGCCTCCAGCTCGAACTGACGCTTGGCCTTTCGCAGACCCCGCACCTTCATCAGCTCACCGACCAACGCGTCGCATTGGGACACCAGGTGCGTGACGCTCGCGTAGTACTGCGCCTCGCGTTGGTCCGTGGCGTCCTGGCGCTCGTCCATACGAAGCGTGGCCTCGGGATCCGTCAGCGTCGAAGCCACGACCTGGCGGACGCCCTCCAGCGTCACGCCGTGAAGGTGCAACAGCGCCCTCCAAGCTTCCGCCTCGCGCATCAAAAGCGTGCTGATCTGGGGCATCCCGCTCGTGAACAGCTGCTGCTGCTGCTGCTGCGCGGTCATGTGCGGCGGAGGCGGAGGCGGGGGCACGTACGCAGGTTGCAGAGACTGTGGTCCTGCCGGAGGGTGCGGAGGGAGCGGTGGTTGCACACCGTCGCTCGCCATTGTCAATCCCTCTTCGGTATTTGGTATTCCTGGACGTTTGCGTAATTAGGATAGCGGTCCCGTGACCGCCTGTCCGCAGCGCTATGCTTCGATCGAGTCCGCGCCCACAATGAAAGAAAATGATTTGATGAACTGTTCGCCTGGCGACGGTTCTCGCCGCTTCAAGCGTGCAGTTATGGAGTCCAGACCGTCCACGAAATGCGCCTCGTCACCCGCTGTCGCGTCCGGCGATGCCGCCTGCGGCGACCTGTCGCGCCTGGACGACGACGTGATCATAGACATCATCGCGCATCTCTTGCTCAGACCCATCTCTTCGCTCTACGGAAGAAAGCTGAACAACAGCGTCAAAGACGGTCTCACCGACGTCCTCTCCCTCCTTCTCACCTGCACGCGATTCCTCACTGTGTTCAAGAACTTTGGACACGCGGTCCACCTCGAGTTTGTCGCACGGGGCGCGACCCAAGTCACGCCGGCGCGCCGGCTGATCCAGCACAACCCCGACACAGCGTTCACACAGCAGATGCACATGGAAATCAAATCGTCCGAGCAGGTGCACATGCTGCGCTCAGCCTACGAGGGGTTCGCCACACACTGTGCAGGGCAGTGCTGTGCCGATCAGCGCGACACCGTCACGCACGCCCTGGTCAGACACCTCGCAAAGAAACGCGAGTGCCATCTCAGCAACGTGAGGTGCTCCATCCTACCCATCAAGGAGGGGTGCGTCACCATCACACCCACCAACGACGGCAAGACGCTCTTCATGCACACGCGCAAGCGTCCCGTTCTCGCTGGATCCAAGCGATCGGCCTCCGGACACGGCGTGCTGCGCTCCGAGCAGATGCGCTGCCGACCGCACCTGCACATGCTCGAACGAGTCGACATCGCAGAGACCACCTCCCGCTCCAATCCGCAGCTGCACGCCGTCGCAGAAAAGCGCACGTCGCTTGATCTTGGCACGCTCGCCGGAGAGAGCGAGCCTCTTCTGATGGCGGCCAGTCCCGACGGAACGATGCTGGCCTACATCGTCAGCGTGCGCGGCTCCGGATGGCCACTCCCAGACGACTCGTGGGAGACCTACAGCCGCGTACGTGTCTGGGATTCCGTGAGCAACACGCTCACCGACGACGGCACCTTTCGCCATCCGAAACCAACCACCTTCCGTTTTGAGCACGCCGTCAACGCGCAGTCCCTCTGGTGGACCAGCGAGAACGAGCTGTACGTCTGCTGGTCCACAGCCTACGTGCACCCCTCGGGACATCTCATCGGCAACTACTCAGGGTACTTTGCCGTGCCACCGTACAGTGGGGAGCCCTGGCACACCTACGCGTCCTACCATCGCAACGGCAAGAGCGGCGAGTGGACGCGCAGGAACCCCCTCGCCGCCGGGTTTCCCGCGGAGACGATCATCGGCATCCCACAGACGTGCTCCGCATCCGCCGATGGCAAAGAGGTGGTCACACTCATCGAACACGACCACCGCGCAGAGACACTCCCGGTGAAGTACGCACACTTTGTAAACTTTCGACACGGTGATCATCACATCGTCGACCCGTCGTCCGTGTGGCGTCTCGACGACAACGGCGTCGGAGACCCCAACGGAGGGCCGTCCTGCGCGGCCCTCTCGCCGGCCGGAGACTACGTCGTGTGCCTGCACCGCATCTACGGCAAAATCACACTCGAGGTGCTCACCAGGGCCTGCACCGTATCCTTTGTCAGCATGCAGAAGATCGACCTCACTCCGCACCTGTCACTGGGGCTGCAGGAGAACACCCCGTTTGATCTCGAACACGACCACAACGCGGTCCGGCTCCCCTACTCGGTCACCTTCTCGCCCTGTGGACGCTTCGCTCTGGTGCTCGATCGCCGCCCCGCGTTCGGGAAGCTGGCTCCAAAGTACAACGTCGTGGCACTGGACACCGGCATGCGCAACTGTCGACACGGGCTGCGGGCGCTGCCAATGGCACCGGTCTCCGACCTGGCGACGCGCAGCGTCGCCTGGACCGAAAGCGGTATATGCATGCAGCCTTCGCATGGGACCATCTTCCTGTGGAACCCTTGAAATAGCCGGATTCAGCGTGCCGTGAGTGGTGTGCGTGTCCTGTAATAACCCTCCTGTTCATCTACTATCTAAACAGAAGATCACCACACGAGTTGCGACCCGCGCAAGCGGCAGCAAGCGAACCTCAAGAATGCCTCTCGACACAGCCGTTCTGCCGCTCTACAAGAAGACCGCCAACACGGACGAAGCCCTGCTGCCCGTAGTGAAGGCCGTGGAGGGCGGTGCCAAGGCGGCGTACGCGGGTGCCGGTTCGGGGTTCGTGCCCTACTTCGTCAGTGGCCCCCTCAGCCGCAACACCAACGTGTGGGGCGCCGTCGGCACCCTCCTGCACGTTGGCGCCTGGATCGCTGGCATCGTCGTTGACTTCTTCATGATCCGCGGACAATTCCGCACCACCGAGGACGAGCAGGCGAGCTGGGACAAGGTCATGTACGACTACTGGCTGTTCGGATACCTGCCGTACGTGTTTGCGCTCCTCGTCGTCATTGGAGCAACCCTTTTTCACATCATGGCGAAGCTTGGAAAGATGGAGATGTGCCTGATCAAGGAGGGTGAGTTCCCGCCCTACGCCATGACCTTCGTCACCTCCGGCGTTCTCATCTCCATCTTCTTCTTCTTCCTCATGCTCATGGCCGGTGGCCCTGCGTCGGGCTACTGCAAGACCTTCGACGCCGGCAGCGATCCCAAGGTCTGCACTGCGAACACTGATGAGAACGCCTACTCGGGCGATGAGTTCGACGACCTGGGCATCCAGTGGCGCCGCACGGTCTCCTGGTCCATCGTCTTCAAGTTCTTCGTCTTCCAGTTCCTGCGCAACAACCAGGAGTGGGCCGGCCCCGCCGACGCCATCAAGGCCATGGAAGCCAAGGCTCCACGAAAGACGGCTGCGTAAGGCTGAGAACTGGAAAAGAAAGACACGCACTAGCTGCTCACGCAGCGCCGGGCTGCGTGCACGCCGATCGCCATGGTACCGACGTGCTTCGGGGTTGGGTCCATCAGGGATGAGGGAGAGAGTGGAGTGAGGTGAGGGGGGTCGTTTCGTAGCACTTCTTACCGTGCAAAAGAAGTCTTCGGTTCTCAACTCACACACCAACGGAAAAAACATGACCCCTTCCCACACACGCGCACACGCGCGTTACATCGAAATGGCTCACAAATCCTCGTCTTCCTCCGAGTCTGGCATCATCACCGGTCTGGAGACAGTCCTTCCCAAGTCATAATTGTAGAGGAGGAAGTAATTGCGGTCTCCGATACCGTCCTCTGGGGGCATCTCGGCCTGCATCAGCGCCAAGTGCTCCGTGTAGGGCGTAGCCTGGAACACGAACGATTCATCGTCCGCGTCGGGCGGTCTTACCGGCGGCTCGGGTCCGGGAAACATGACGTTGAGAGGGGGTTCCTTCGAGTAAAAGTAATTGTGCCACTGGCTCTTGCCGTCGGCGGAGACGACGTCGCCTCCCAGCCCCTCGTTCTCCCATGCCTCGTCATCGCTGACTGGCCAATCGCCCATCCAGTCGTCGTTTCTGCCCGCGATAGACCACCTCTGTTTGTACGTCCGCGTCTTGAGCAGCGCGTCGTCCTCACCGCGCGGAAAGCACCACACCCCGTCGTCGGAATCCCAGTAGGCGTCTCTGCCGCGATACGCCACCAGCGTGTCCACCGGCTCCGAGTACCTGAACTCCTGCTCCCTTGGCGTGGGCTCGGAGCGGTAGATACGCATTATATCGGGCTCCACCGGTTCCAGTGGGGGTTTCTGCTTCTTGCTCAGCGCGTCGTCCCGCTTCGTCTTCCATTCCGCCATGCGTGCTTTGTGCTGCTGCTCCGCAGCCCTGTACTGCTCGCGAGCTTCGAAAACCGCTGGTTCGTTCTCCCGTTGCTTATCCAGTGGGATGTCGCAAATGAACGTGTTCACCCGCTTCACTTGGCGCATCTGTGGCTTGCGCTTCGGCTTCTTCCACGGGGTAGAGTCGCGTTTCCTGGGATTGACCCCAATCAGCGGCGCCACGCCGGCCGGCAGCGTCCCCGCGTCGCGCATAGCACGCCACTGTGCATACTCGACGACGTCGCCGGGTTGCACGTTGGACATGTCGACCGGCCTTGGATCCACGACCTCCGTCACGACTCCCCTTCGGCCACCGCCGGTGCGTTGCAGCAGAGCTCCAGAGGCGTTCGTCTCCACTTCCTTGCGTAGCGCGTCGTAGCCCTCGACCTTTCTGGTGTACCTCTTCACCCGGTCATGCTCCTCCTGATCCCTGGCCAGTCGCTTGGCCGCCTCCTCTTCCTCCATCACAATCATGTCTTCCAGCCGCACGTTGGCGTTGGCTGCCCTGCGAACATCCCTCGCTGCATCGGCCTTTTTGGGCTCGTTTTCGGCCGCAAACTGCGCCTGGTCGTCGAAGGCCGTTGCCTCCAGCCTCTCTTTGTACTTGAGATACCGCCATTCGAACACCTTCTCCGCGTCGGCTTTCTCCTCCTCGGTGAGCTCTCGTCGCTCCGCCACATCCGGCTGAGCGTCGCCAGACTCCATCGACACCGCGGGTGAATTAGGATCTCCTGGTTGGTTGCCGGCCGACGGCGCCAACGGTCTGGGTCCCTGCTCGACCAGCATCATGTCCTTTTTCTCTGGGAACAGATACGGCATCGCAAGCACCGCGCTCGAGGTGCTCTTTCCGATCTCGTCCGGAGTGAGGCCGCGGAACCGTCGGCCCATGATCTTCTCCGGATCGTCGTCGGGGCCCGTCACGATCTCGCCAATCTGCACTTCCCTGTTCAGGGCGACCGGCAGCCACACGACAATCGACCCCGCGTCGCTCCTGAGATCGATGAGCTCGGGCGACAACTGCCACCCGTCCTGCGACCCTCGGTACGTCCCGCGCCGTCCTTTCAGATTCTCCATCACATCACGCAGCGTAACGCCCAAGGGGTTCACGTAGTCAAAGGTCTCCATCAGATCGGGCTGACGGTACACCTCTTGCAAGTTGACTCCCCACAAATAGTCCATATCGCCAACCGCGTACGGCGTGACCAGCATCTCGCCGGTCACCGTCCTGCCCTTTGCCGTGTTGAACGTCTCTGGGCACAGCGTGACACCGGGTGCCCCGGCGAGCATCTTCTTGATCTTCTCGTCGTACACGTCCGGCGCCAATGGCGCCACCCAAAACTCGCCTCCTGTCAGCTTGCGGTGCGGAAGCACGGGCACCCATTGGTACGTCAGGTACGGAACCTCCCCGACCTCGACCACACCAACCGGCACCTTCACGTACCACGTGTTGTCCATGAGCTGCTCAGGGAACCTGGCGTTGGGACCTTCCAGCAAGCCGATCTTGCGATTCCTCAGATCCTGCTCCCATTTGTTCAGGCCGCCCCTGTCCAGGGTGACGTCGCCCGCCTGCATGCGGATGAACATCTGCTCAAAGTACACGTGGGGGAGAGCTCCCCTCCCATCGACCGTGTACGTGGCACTCTGCTCGTCCATCCACTGCTCCCTCGTGAAGCGGAACGAGTCCAACGGACGCCCGCTCGCGTCCGTCCACCTGTGGCAGGACCATTGCTCGGACAGATCCACGTCTGAAGTCTGCGCAGTAACGTCCAGGCTGTTGAACTCGTAGAGCAGGTCCTTGACGTGTTCAAACGTCGCAGCGTCTTGCTCGTGCAGTATCACCAGGTCGTAATGCACGTGCTTGCCTCGCTGTGCGGCACCGGTGCTCAGATCCAGCATCACCGCGTACGGCTGATTTAAGTGCGTGTACGGACCCACCACGACCTCCAGTTCCTGCGCCTCAAAGTAACCCGTCGACACCTCCGCAGCCTTGTCCTTGGCCTTGGTCCATTCGCCCAGAAGATCCCGCAGAAGACTGACGACACCCTCGTTCCGATGGCCAACGCCTTCGACTTCCTCCAGATCCACCAGCTGCTCGAGTGACGTTGGATCCGCGTAGGTTCGCAGGGCCTCCTCCAAACTTGTCGAGAGCTCTACGTTGCCCTCCTCGTCCTTGCGCAGAGGGTCCGAGTATCGCCACGTGCCGTACGGGTTCTCGCCAGCAGCCGCCATCACCACGTAGTACTGGATCACGGACATGATGTTCCCCCCTGCCAGGTCTCCTGAGAACACCATTCCCGACGCGCGACGCGTGGCGTGAGCCTCCACCTGCGTGCGCGACAGCGCCGCCTCCAGATCCGCACGGGTCATCGTGCGGCGATTCTCCTCCTTCTCCTCGCTCCAAAAGATTGCATACGCGGCCCACGCCCTGAACCCCGCGATGTCATGAGCCAGCGCCACAGCCGTCTGCCACGCGTCCAGAGACGCGGCCTGCTCTCCAAGATCGCGCTGGTACTCAATGAACCGCGTCTTGTAGTTCTCCGACAGACGCAGCCCGACCGCCGCGCGTGCAAACTTGAACTTCAGTGCCTGGTCCTCAGGCATCTCCATCTCTGGAGTGATGGCCTGTCTGGTTTCTGGGTCTATCCCAGGCCGGCGGAAGTTGATGAAGTTTGTGACGGTCGTGTCCCTCGTCACAATCGCGGTGGTCTTGAGCAGCGTGCGCTCCATCTCTGCCTGATACATCCTTGCCACCGAGTACTGACTGCCGCAGTCCTTCACCACTTCGTCCAAGTACTCCTTGATGTCACCCATGTCTTTGATCATGTCGTACACGACGCGGTTCGTCCGTCGATCCAGCTTCGTAATCCCCGGCCAACTCTCACTCACTCCACCAAGCCTCCGCTGCTGCACGGCCGAGGTCGGAGCGTGCGAGCGCATCCCCTTGCTCAGGTCGATTGCAACCGTCTGCATCCCCTTGGCTCGCTTGCCGGCGGTGTAACTCCGAATTGCATCGATGTACTCTCTTGAAATCGCCTTTCCAATGAACGTCGACTGCAGGAACGCGACAAACGCGTTCCGCGACAAACTGCGGTTGACCAGTGGATGGTACGTCTGGTCCAACTCGACCTCGTTCGCATGGGGGCGGCCCATCTTCATTGCGAAGCACTCCGCACGCTTCTTGTCGAACGTTTGAACGTGCCTCTGGAACGTTGCCTCGTTATTGAAGCGAGTCACGGCGTTCATGCGCATCTCAACGAGACCAATCTCGCACAGCTGGAGTCTCATCTCGTCGGGGCCGCTGCCGTTGTTGACGATCGCAATCACGTCGTCGGAGAGCTTACTGCGCGCGTTGTGGTTCTCGCATATTTTCAAACTTGCCGAAAGGAGCGCTGGCATCAACTCTGCAATGAAGTTCACCATCGGGTGGAACCTCGACATGAACCCAACGACGCTCGTCTTGTATCTTTCGCTCTTCTCAAGAGCCGCGTTCACTTTCTGCGCCTCATCGACCGCCGCTTGCGTATACTTCACGACCAAGGGGTGCTTACAGCCTTCTATCTGATCAAAGACCACGAAGGTGTCCCCTTGGCATGCGTCCTCGATCGCGGTTTCCAGTTTTTTGAGAAGGCCCTGTACATCCTCCATCGCGGGCATAGTGTGCTGACCATTCACATAGGTCATCTCTGTGATGTCCAGTGGAGAGGATACAATCGACTCCCACGCCATGATGAGTTGCATGCCGATGTTCTCAAAGAGTCTGGACAGCGCTCGGCGCCACTCGGTATCGTTCTGGTAGTCTTCAAACTTTTCACGAGTCGTTTTGTCGATCAACAGCGTGACGATCGCAGCGTCCGCACTGTCAAGAATCTTCAGCATGGCGTTCTTGAGCGCAAGCGTCTGGGCTTGCAGAGCATCTACCTGGGGTCTGATCGACTCGCCTTCGTCGTTCTTAATCCTGTCGATCAGCGTTCCAAAGACAACCTCTTCGCGCATCTCCTTGAGGCGCTTCCCGTACAGCCCCTCGTAAATGTTGAACTGCGTGTGCAGCTTGCTCAGCGTAATCGGGTCGTAGTTGCGCGTGGCCCCGTTGGGGTCAAGCCGATGCATGGGATCCTTCGCCCCCCACAGCTCAATGGGCAGGTCAAATGCCTTCATCCAAATATACTCCTTGCTGGCCGCCACATCGGCCATGTTGCGATCATGGAGGTCCCGCAGCGCACGAACGTCGCTTTGGTATTTCTTGTGCACGTTGTATTCCACTGCGAGTCCGCCACCTTCGCCGAGCCCCCCGCCGTCCTCCTCTTCTGTGACGTCTTTCCTCTTCGCGTAAGAGTAGCTGCTTGCCGTGGGACCCGTGCCCTTGTACGGTTTTCCAAAGTAGAAGACCGAGTACATTTTGTACGTGTGCGCCGCGAGCGTCGCGCACTGCGGGCTCATGAACATTCTGTCCTGCTCCGGTTTGGTTGGACACGGCGCGCCCTGATGCGGGGTCTCAAAGTCGATCTTTGAGTCCCAAGGCAGTCCGAGAACGAGCATCTCGTCGACAAACGGCTTGACCTCGGAAAGCACGCGCGCAATCAGGCTGTTCATATGCTCGTTCTGCAGCTTTTCAAAGTCGGCTTCCGAAACGCCCTCAGTCTTAGCCAGCGCGCTGGTCGCTGCGGCATACGCCTTGTAGCCCCAGGGGGTCGCCCTCTCGACCGTCTTCTCGGGATCGGGAGCCGGACCGTTGACGTAGTTGTGCGCCGTCCACTTCAGACGCTGAAGCATCTGCATGTACACCCTCTGCAGTCCTCCCGCCTCCTTGAGGCGCTGCGCCTCATTGACGTCATCCAGGTTTTTCTCGGCGCGGGCGAGCGCTTTCAGGCGCACCGGCATGAATTCTCGATCGGCCTCGCGAAGATACGGAGCGACATCCTCGTCCGTCAGCGGGGGTACGCCCTTGTCTCCCTTCCTCAGAAACTTCTCTTGTCCCCAGTAGGTGGCCTCGACCTTCCCAAAGGCGCCAAAATGCCCCGTTTCCCCCGACACCGTGAGGTGCTCTTTAGACCATGGATCCTGTGTGGCCGACATGAGCGCCTCAGGCGGCAATGCAACTGATGACGGTGGTCCTTCGACTGATTTTTGTCCCGGTCCCGACTTTCGCCACATCTCACCCTTGTCATTACTCCAGAAGTTTGCCACCGAGTTCTTGTGCATGCCAAACAGACCATTCGGATCCTCCGACACCCGTTTTGCAATGGCTGTCACGTACTCGTCGCGAACCTTCTGTCCATGAGCCACGGTGATCTGATCGTCCCAGCCACCGAGGGTCTTGCTCGACCCCGCAAGCTTCCACGCCACATCCTTCCACGACGGAAATGCGGTGCCCTCGTGCGCCGTAGGAGCTCGAGGTGGCGTCGCGTTGCGGTCCTCCGATGTGCCCATCTCAAAGTCCTCCAGCCGGTGATTGATGGGATCTGCAGGTTTGCTCGAGCCCCCGTGCAGCATCGACCCACCGTTGGTCACGGACTTTTCGAGTGGGAGCTTCAGCACCTTCATGTCTTTCACTGGCGTCCCCGCGGGCGCGCGGACCCAGCCTTCGGAGGTTTGCATGTACCACGTGTTCAGCGCGGCTTCCCACCAGACAAAGGTCGTGAAGTGCTTCACCATCATGGCGTTGATTTGCGTGCGCATGCGGGGGTCCACAACCGCCGCTTTGAAAAGCTCTTCAAAGCCTCCACCGCAGCCAGTCTGCGCCTGCACGAGATGCATGATGTGCATCCCCAGGTCCTGCACGGTGACCCACGCTTTCCTGCGCCTCAGCGTGCGCAGAGCTTCCTGGCTGATCGGAAGCTCGCCGTCCTGCTGTGGAGCTAAGGCAGGTACGAGCGCCTGCCTTGCCGCCGCCGCCCGTGCTGCATCCGCCTGTTGCGCCCGTGCTGCAGCCGCCTGTTGCGCCCGTGCTGCAGCCGCCGCGGACGCCGCCGCGTCCGGAAGGACCGGCGCCGCGTCCGGAAGGACCGGCGCAGTCACCACTGCATTGCTCCTCTTCCTGACCGTCAAGTCGATGACGTCCGTGTACGGAATTGGAACGGTCGCCTCGCTGCGCGGCACAATCGGCTGATAGTGGTTGCGTCCTCCAGGGCCAGGTCTGCCGTCTGGGTTGCTCGCCTGCACGTACGCGACGTTCAGTGGCGGCTTGCCGAGGTCCGGGCCGAACGACAGGCCTGGCTGGTCAATACCGTTGTTGTACACGCAGATGCGTCGTCCAAGCGCCCACCCCAACGCGACATGCATGGGCATGTCTGCCCAGACACGGTACGGATAGACCTCGTTTTCCACGTACCTCAGCACGTGGCGTGGAAGCTCCGCAGGGGTGGTTCTGAAAGCGAGGCGTCCGATGTCGACCTCCCGTATGCGGTTGTACTGTTCTCGCTCTCCTTGCAGCTCTCCTGGAGGTGCGCGGACATCAGAGCTCATGTCGAGGAGCCAGTGCCCTGTCTTAAGGCGCAGCTCGTGGATGGTAGGATTCTGACCATCTTCGAGGTAGAGCAGCATCCGAACGCTGTCGTAGAAGCAGTCGCCCCTCGATTGCGATTGCAGCAACTTGTGCGTCATGTACGACACCGCCGGACACGAGTCGTTGCCTCGCACAGGCTGCACCGTGAGGGTGGCGGGATTCACCACCACCGGCACCTGCACTACCTCGTCGTCGTCGTCGGCGTCGTCGTCGTCGTCGTCATTCTCACCTCCGCCTTCGGCAGGCGAAGGCGCTTGCACGACTGGATCGTAGTCCTCTTCCTCACCGTCTACCAGCATGCCAGACGGGGGGGCTGCTTCGCCTGAAGCAGCAGATGGCGCGGCAGCCAGCTGCAAGCGCTGCTGCTCCAGCGCCTCCAGCGCCCTCTGCCGCTCACTCTCGCGAATGGCAAGGGCAAACATCTTCGGAGGGAGAGGAATCCCTCCCGTCTGCGAGTAGGTTCGCATGTAGACCTCGAACGCAAAGTTGAGCTGCTCGCACAGAGCATTCATCTCGTCAACAGCCTTTGCAAATCCGAGCTGGTCGCGACTGGACGCAGCATCTATCATGCGCCGAAACGGCAAGGCATCCATGCCCTCCATGGCTTTGCCCATGAAGCCACACTCTCGGTACAGCTGCTTCATTCCCTCGACTGCATTTTCGTTCTGGATCGCAATGGATTCCAGCTCCCTGAAGTGCTGCGTAATTTGCTGCAACTGGACGATCAGGTCCTGGGGCGCCGACAAACCAGCCTGTATGTATGGCGCGATTTGATTGTACAGTGCAGTGGACGTCGTAATCAACAGCAGCAGCCGCTGCGTAATGGCAGCGCAGACCTGCAGCGAGTCCCTGACAATCGGCGCGTATTGCTGCTGCAGCTTCTGATAGTTGGCCCAAATGAGCTCAGCTTCGCCCTCGGCCATGATCCTCTCTTGCATGGCGTACTGCTGCACGACGGCGCCCATCTGGTCCCTCTGCTTTTCGAGCAGCTCCTGCTCTCGCGTGGGGGGCGCTTCACCTCCTCCTGGGTCGTCCGGGGGGACTCCGGTCCGCGCCACGTGCCTGTTCTTGTCTAAGAACGACCCCATGGGTGACGAAACCCTAGATTTGCCCAGATTGTGGCTCGAGCAGGGAAAAGCTGTGGCTTCAGCGCTCGCTGCCGTGTGTTCCGCCCGCTCGCTGGTGGATTCCGAGACCAGCTGGTCCCAAGCGCTCGCTTTGTGACCAATTAACGAATCCGACGAATCTGAACTCTTCTTCTGCAGGTAGTGGGGGCAAAGCGGCGCGACCGTCGCCACCCCTGCCCCGGCAAACACCCTGCCTCCCGACCACTGGGAGTTGACGCTCAGATTGCCCATGTTGGGCATGCCCGGGGCGCGACCCGCCTTCAGGCGACGGCCCTCCTCGCGGAGGCTCATGACGCCGTGCAGGTGACCTATGTCCGGGTGCTACTCTGATGCGTTTCACGGGAAGCCTTATCACTCTCTCCGGACCCACTCTTGTGAAGTCTGCTGCTCTTAGTTTCACTGGATAGTCATCCACCCATACACCGACACGCATGTACTTACAGGGCTACGGCGGCCCTTGCAAACACGTGCGGGCGTCGGCATACACGACCGCCGGGGATGTGGACCTGGCGGCTGCGCACGTCACCTACTTGCTGAGGAAGTTGTAGGACACGGCAATCTCCATGTGCATGTCCATGGGCTTGTGGTCGAGCTCGTGCTCGAGCGCCTTCTCGCGCGCGGCGAACGCGGAGCGGATCTCGTCCTGCGCCTCCTCGCTCGGCGCCGCGCCGAGCTCGGCCTGCAGCTGCGCCTTGAGCGGCCGCTTCTGCTCCACCATCAGCTCCGACCGCATGTCGCTCCACGACGCGTACTCGGCCGGCTGGATGCTCACCTGGGTCCTGCGGCGACAAAAAATACAGACCTTTGGCGAATTGCATCTGCATTGGGCAGGTTGCGCTGCGGGCGAAGCGCTCGCTAGAAACTCGCCTTGAGAAGTCGCGAACCTGGGGCAACAAAACAGGGCATGTAAGCAATAGATTTTTCCTGGGCGTGGCGTTCGAGGGCTGTGCTTGCCTTAATTTGGCTTTCGACCTGCGTCTTGACGACTGCGCACGCACAGGCAAGCATGGCAAACTCAGACTGGGACAGCGATTGCGACGACTGGGGCAGCGACGACGAGCTGGCCACTCACGGGGAAGAATCGACTCGTCTGCGCACAACAGGAAGGGAGGGGTCAGTGTCACCATCGCTGCTCATGGAGGAGGAGGTCAGCGACAACGAGTTAAATGGCGAAGTTCTCACAGAGGGACTGGGAAATTTTCACAAGTCCTTCCGGCATCATCTGAGCGACGAGCGACATGCGTCAGGCGGTGGCAGGGCAGGCGGGGGGTCTCAGCATGGACGTACGCTGATCTCGCCCATCTGCCACACAGCAATTGCATGCGTCAGCAACATGAATGGTGATGGCAAGATTGTCATGGGTAATGTAGATGACTCGCCTGGAGTTTGTCAGCGTTCTCGGAGATGGCGCTGTGGCACACAAACATGACAACGTCAGCGTGGTGGTGGTCGTTGGGCATGGGCGAGCTGCAGGGTGGCTTCTTACCTAACAATCGGATGGTCAGCTGAGACAAGCACGAAGCGACGCTGGGAGACCTGCGCAAGCGTTTGAACGCGTGGTGAGCGTCGTTGTACTGCAAGCTCGCGCACTCGAAAAAGGCTCGTTCGGTAAAGCGCAAATCACCTCATGAATGCCCTCTGCGCAGGCGAAACAAACGCAAGTTGTCAGCGACGCGTTCGTAGCGCTAGCTGGGCACTTGAGTTCGAGTTATTCGGATCTCACTGTCAGCCAGGCTGCATAGTTCCGGCAAGCACACACGGATTTGTCAGTAAGGCATTGGGCAGGGGGGCTTGCAGGGTGCAGTTGAATTGTCAAACGCTGCTTACTTGTCGGCGGTGTACTGCGCAAAACAAGCAGGCACAGACACTGGTTAGTGATGCCCAAGAAGAAAGAGGGGGTGATTTACAAGCTGACTGCTCCCAACGGCAAGGGGTATGTTGGTCAGACGATGTGCGTCCAAGATCGCTTCAGCAGGTACAAATGGGGACAATGGCAATTCGTCGAAGGTCATGCCATTTCATGTGCCATACACAAGTATGGCTGGGCCTCCATGACAAAGGAATTTCTTGTGAGGGGTCTCCAACCGTGTGAATTGGACGCCGTGGAGCGCTCCATGATTGCCGAGCATGGAACAATGTTTCCAAATGGGTACAACGTGGAAGCTGGGGGTCGCCGCACTGAAGGATGGAAGCGTGCAGATGGCGGGGTAGTGCATGGTCCACGTTCCGAAGCAACGAAGCAACGAATCAGTGCAACATGCGCTGAAAGACGGGAGATTCTTCTGTCGGAGATGAGTGTAGCTGATGCAGACAAGAAGCGGGTGCAATTGCATGAGCAACGCGAGCGCAAGAATGCGAAGCGCCGTGGCGAGGAGCCAGCTGATGGCCGATTTGGCCAGAAGCGCAAGGAACGGCATGCTGCAACAATCAAAGCCAAGCAGGATGCAAAGATGGCTTTGATGTCGCCAGAAGAAGCGGCAGCATACAAGAAGAAGATTGAAAAGCAGGCTCGTGCACGCGCCAAGTACCGTTCTAAGGGTACGGAAATCCGCCCCGAGAAATACGACTGGGCAAGGTTCAATGCAAAAAGGCTGCGCTTACCCCAGGGAATTTCTTGGCAAACTCATACGCCCTGCGACGCACAAGATGGAAGGATGTCACCGTCTTTGCAGTGGGAGTTTGACGAGAGAGACGGAGCCGTGTCTCCATCGTTGCAGTGGGATTGAGGGTTTGAGCGGCGTCGACTTACAGGGACACGTCGTCGGACTGCAGCGCCTTGTCGCGCGTGGACTCGGCCATGGGCAGGACTGCACACCAGGACGCGGTCGTTAGTTAGGGGGTTGTGATTGGGTGTGTCAGGGTTCCTATGAGCATAATCTCACCGATCGCAGAGAACGCCTCTCCGGTGGACGAGTAGGTCTTGTCGTCGACGCCCGTGACGCGGGCGCCCAGCGAGCACGGGAAGGTGGACTTGATGTGCGTGGCCTTCATGTCGTGCAGGACGACCGACTGCACAAGCACAGGGTGGACGCTCAGCGTGTGGTGTGTGTGGCAATGGCGTGGCGGCAGGCGTACCTTGAGGTCGCCCATGGGCTCGGCCGCGCCCTCGAGGTTGGTGAAGCGCTTCTGCCGACGGACGCGCAGGGGCGGTCCGTCGGCAACCTGGGTGCAAGACGGGTGGGCGGGCAGGGGCTCTGGGAAAAAACGGGACACCGCTACTTACCTGCTGGAAGATGGAGCGCAGCGCCTCCTGCGACGGCGCCCAGGTGCCCTTCTGCTTCTGCAGGCACAGCTCGTTCAGGGAGGCCCGGATGGACACGACCACGTTGCGGCTCAGCGGGTTCTCGGGCTGCGCGATGTCGTGGCCCGTGCCCTCGGCGTACTGGGACTCGCTCTGCGCCACACTGTCGGCGATCTCGAGGGGTGAGGCGGCACCGGCGGCCGCCGTCTTCGCAGCGTCCTGGCGCACGGACATCTTGCTCTCTGGTCGCACTTGTGCGGTTTGTTTGCGGTGCTAATTACGCACCTCCTCATCGTGCCTTTATCTTAAAACTTCACACCATTCCACGCACCCATCTGTTCAGAAAGGCCACCTCCGCTACCACAGTGTCCCTGCCCCTCATGGGAAGAGGAGCCACACGAGGACGCCCAGGAGCCAAGCGAGGAGGATGCGCAGGAACTCCTCGCCTCGTCCGAACCGCTCTCGTGCTCGCCCACTGCGCTTCGCGGGCCAAAGACCAGGGCAGAGAGCGGCAGCACTCCTGGCGCGTGCACCACCTGTGGCGGCCTCGCGGCGGCCCGTGCAACCTCCGGCTCCAGGTCCACTAGCTCGCCCGTGCGCAGCTTCTCCAGAAGCCTGTCCTGCTCCTCGAACCCCACGGAATGACCCACGGGCCACGCCGCCCTTCGAAAGAAGGCGAGCTGCATCCGCGTCGACTCCGCGGGGCCCATGCGCGCCGTCTGCGCGCGCTGGCGTGCGAGACGCACCGCCTGCAGCGCGCGCTCCGAGGCTCGAATCTCGGCCGCCAGCGCCGCGCGGTCCGCCTCCACCCAGCTCACGCCTCCCGTGCGCCACGCGTCCAGGTGGTTGTGCAGCTCCTCACAGGCCGGCTCCACGAGCGCCTCCATGTCCGCCTCGTCCATCTGAGCCAGTGACAGCAGCGAGAACGACACCAGGAGCGCCACTGTGGCGCCGTACACCACACCCACATGCGCCTCGCGTCCACCCTTCTTCCTGTCGCTGATCGGAAGCGCCGTCCGCACCTCGGCCAGGCTCTTGCCGAGCGACCCGACCACTCGATGGTGCCCCATGCCGCGCATCAGGTGGATGCGGTCCTCGCCCCTGGTGCTTCCGGCTGCCGCAGCGGCCGGATCGACCACGAGTTCCAGTCGCAGCCGCGCCACAGCCAGGCCGTGCTTGTGCCCTCGCGCGTAGTGGAAGAGGTTTCCCAACGTGGATCCGAATATTGTGCCCACCGTGCACGACACAGTGGCACCTCCCGTGAGCCGCCGCCGCTTCTTGATCACCCCCTTGACGCCCTTGGAGCCTCCGCTTGCACCCCCTCGGTCGCTGAGAAGCAGCCGCCGCACGTGCAGCCGCACGCGCTCGTTCTGCCACGCTAGACGTCGGCCCACGCTGCAACCCTCCTGTGCGCAGGCCTCGACCTCGCTGGGGAACACCTCGCGCGGCAGGGGCAGCGGCTCGTCCTCGTACGAGTCTCTGTAGTAGTCGTCTCTCCTGTCCGACTGCATGTCCTCCACCACCGACGCGCTCGGAGCGCTCGGCAGTGACCTCGCGTTCTCCGTGTCCTTTGGCATTGCCCGCGAGCTTCTGGACGCCGCCAAAGACGCACAGCTCGGGGACGAGGAGCTGATCGCCGTCGTTCTGGCCCTCTCCGTCGTGTTGGGTGCGCTGCCTCGCACCGTCAAGCTCGCGTACACGGAGTTTGCCAAGAACGGGTGGTTTGGCCTCTCCATCAAACCGCTCACAAAGTCCTCGCGCAACGTCAGTGGTATACTGGCGTTCATCACGCTACTCGTCGACATAGCCCGTCGAATATCCGTCTCCATCACGGTGCAGCTGCTGGCCGCCAACGTGCGCGCCCGGCAGCCACAGAGGGCCGTGAGGATCGTCTCGCTGCTCGCCGTTGCCGTCTTCTTTTTGTTCCTCGAAGCCACTTCGTCCATGGGAAAAAAACGCAACCTGGCTTGAGTCTAGCGGGGCGAACCCCACTGCAGCAGGCCTAAGCTCTGGACTCGTTCTGCACTAAAAGTCGTAATCTCATTTTTAATTAAAGTAGGGTGCTGGCGCGCAACGCTATCCGTTGACAGCTTTCTTCCGCACCAACCAAAAATGGAAGACACAACGATTAACGAAACCAAGTACGCCGCGCCGTTTTGCGCCTTTTCGTGGGCTGCCTCCAACGGCAAGTGCATCTGGGGTGCTCCTCACAAGCCACCTCCCGCGAGCGCTGACCCGATTGGCGCCAATTCAATCAGCGAGGCCAAGCAGGCCGCCTGGCTACTCAACCTCGCCGCTGCTCCCAAAGAGGCCACGGAGGAGGACCTGCAGGCGGTTCAAGAGCGGCTCGCGTACTTTGTCTACCTGCAGCGCACCGAGCCTCGCGTCACCTCCATCTACAAGCGCCTCGGGTTCCTCGGTGCCAC
>TARA_B110001454_G_scaffold26164_1_pt1 | contig 22231 bp, 17 predicted proteins | sample TARA_B110001454 | Tara Oceans TARA_B110001454 (sample SAMEA4397004) | marine metagenome | biome: Polar Biome; feature: [MES] marine water layer (ENVO:01000295) within the mesopelagic zone...; material: water (ENVO:00002006), including particulate matter (ENVO:01000060) such as...... | reverse complement strand
GGCCGCGTAGGCCGGCACGTCCAGCAACTCCTCGTGGCTACCGGAAGCGGCGATACGACCACCATCGAGGAACAGCACCCGGTCCGCCATCCGGATCGTGGCCAGCCGGTGGGCAATGACCAGGAGGGTCGGTACGCCAGCATCCGATGCAGCCCGACGTGTCCCTGGCGCGACCCTCAGGTTCCGGAGGATCCCGGCCTCGATGGTCGGGTCCACGGCCGACGTGGAATCATCCAGCACGAGTACACGGGGGCGGCGAAGCAGGGCCCGGGCTATGGCGAGACGCTGGCGCTGGCCGCCTGACAGGGTCGCCCCCCGTTCTCCGACCACGGTGTCGAGCCCATCGGAAAGCGCCTCCACGAAACCGTCTGCCGCCACCGTTTCCAGGGCGGCGTCTATCTCCTCGGCCGAGATGTCGTGGCCCAGGGTCAGGTTGGCCCGCACGGTGTCGGCGAACAGGAATGTCTCCTGGAGAACCGGGGCCACTACCCCCGCTGCCCCGTCCGGGCCCAGGTCCGAGACGTCCACGCCTCCGAGCAGCACACGACCGGTGGTGGGCTGGACGAGGCCGCAAAGCAGGGAGACCATCGTGCTCTTCCCCGACCCGGTGGCGCCGACCATGGCAACCGACTCGCCGGGCTGGATCTGGAATGAAAGGTCGGCAAGCACCGGTGGCGGGCCCGGTTGCTTGGCTCCCCCCATCCGCGACGCACCCTTGTCGACCGGCTGGTACGCGTATGCCACCGAGTCGAACTCGACTGCCACCCGCTCGCCGACGGCGGGCACCGGGGCGGGTCGGGCTTCGGGGCTGACGGCCAGGACGCGGTTGATGCGATCCATGGCCACCACCGAGCGCGGCATCTCCTGGAACATGTAGCCGAGGATCTCCATTGGCAGGGTCAGGATGGAGAACAGGGACATGGCCCTGACCACGTCGCCAATCGACACCGACCCCCGCCCCACCAGCCAGGAGCCCAGGACCAGCAGGACGAGGATCCCGAGGTTGGGCAGCGCGTAGATGACCGGTGCGTATCCGCTCCTGAGGCGACCCACGTCCAGGCGGTGCCCGCGGAGCTCCCTGGCCGCCTCGGTGAACCGGTCCACCTCTTCGCCGCCGCGCCCCAGGGTCTTGACGACCATCACCGCGTCGAGGCTCTCGTGTGCGATGCCCGAGAGCACCCCGACAGCGTCCTGGCCCAGCGCCGCCGGTGCCTCCACGGCACTGGTGAAGCGACGGTTCAGCACCGTCAACGTCGGGAAGAGCAACAGCGCCACGCAGGCGAACAGTGGATGGACGACCAGCAGGCTGACCAGGGAGGCAACAGCCAACAGCACCACGGACATGGAGAACGCCAACGGCATGAGCATGGCGGTGGCCACCTCCACGTCGGCATCGGCATGGGCGAGCAGGAGGCCGGCAGGTCGCGAGCGGTGGAAGTCCAACGGGGCGTCCAGGAACCTGTCGGTGACGGCCAGTCGCCATGTTCGTTGGGTCCTGGCGATCGCCAGCATGTTGAACCACCGGCGGACCATGATCGATGTGCCACGCACCACGCCGATTCCAACCACCGTGGCCACCGCCACCAGGAGCGACCGGCGCGACACCCCACCACCATCCAGGCCCGGGACGATCACCTCGTCCGTGACACGACCGACGACCACGGTGAAGCCCACCACGGCCAGGGCGAACACGTTGGCGCCCATGATGGCGGTGGCATGGGCCAGCGGATGGGTCCGTATCGATAGTCGGATCAACCGCCAGCCGCGCCTGAAAACGCTCGACGGGACAGCCGGGCCTGCACCGGGCTGCGACATGACCGGCTCCCGGGGACTCAGTTCAGAGCCGGTCGGCGACGGCCGAGGCGAACTCCGAGCACCTGACCTCCGTGGCGTCATCCATCAGACGGGCGAAGTCGTAGGTCACGATCCTGTCGGCGACCGCTGACTCGATCCCACGGACGATGTCGTCAGCAGCCTCCTGCCAGCCGATGTGCTCGAACATGAGCGCACCGGAGAGGATCACCGAGGAGGGGTTGACCTTGTCCTGGCCGGCATAGCGGGGGGCGGTGCCGTGGGTCGCCTCGAAGATGCCATGTCCGGTGACGTAGTTGGCGTTGCCTCCGGGGGCTATGCCAATGCCGCCTACCTGTGCAGCCAGCGCATCTGACAGGTAGTCGCCGTTCAGGTTCATGGTGGCGATCACATCGAACTCCGCGGGCCTGGTCAGCACCTGCTGGAGGGCGATGTCGGCAATGGTGTCCTGCACGAGGATCCTGTCTCCGGGGTCGCCACCACAGTCATCCCAGCCAACGGCCACGTCGGAGAACTCCTCACGCACCAGCTCGTAACCCCACTTCTGGAATGCGCCCTCGGTGAACTTCATGATGTTGCCCTTGTGCACCCAGTGGATCCGGGGGAGGCCACGGTCCACCGCGTACTGGATGGCGGCCCTCTGAAGCCGCTGTGAGCCGGTCTTGGAGATCGTCTTGATGCCGATGCCGGCGTCTTCGGCGATGCGCCAGCCGAATGCGTCCTCCAGAAGCTCCCGGAGCTTCAGGGCATCGGGCGTCATGGCCTCAACCTCGAGGCCCGCATAGATGTCCTCGGTGTTCTCGCGGAAGATCACCATGTCCACCAGGTCGGGGCGCTTCACCGGCGACGGCACACCCTTGAACCAGCGGACGGGTCGCAGGCAGACGTAGAGGTCGAGGATCTGGCGGAGGGCCACGTTGAGACTCCGGAAGCCACCACCGATCGGGGTGGTCAACGGTCCCTTGATGCCGATCAGGTATTCGGAGAAGGTTTCGACCGTTTCCTGTGGCAGCCAGTCGCCCGTCTCGTTGTAGGCCTTCTCACCTGCGAGTACCTCTTTCCACTCGATGGTGTGGCCGTACTTCGCCGCAGCGGTGTCAAGCACGAGACGAGCCGCCGGCCAGATATCCACGCCGGTGCCGTCACCCTCGATGAACGGAATGATCGGATCGTCCGGGACGTGCAGGACACCGTCAGTGCCCATGGTGATCTTTTCTGCCATGGGCACGACCCTACCGATTGCAGACCCGTCGGCATTCAGTGGAACGCCCGGCGTTAGCGGTCGCTATCCAGCGATAGATCAGGTGATCCGGAGGGCGGCCGGAACCAGTTCGGCTGCGAGGTGCCCGCCGGGGAAACCGGAGCCCACCTGTCCCGACTAGGAAACGGAGCGCTCCGCCGCCTCGACCGTGTTGCGCAGCAGCATGGCCACCGTCGTCGGACCAACGCCACCGAGACGGGGAGTGATCCACGACGCCACCTCGCCGACCGACTCGTCGACATCGGCCAGCAGTCGGCGGCCCTCCCAGGAGATGCCTCCGCTCACCACGACCGCCCCGGGCTTCACCATCTCGGGCTTCACGAAGGACGGCACACCAAGGGCTGCCACGACGATGTCGGCCTCACGGGTCAGGTCCGCCAGGTCCGGAACAGCCGAGTGCACGACGGTCACCGCTGCGTTGGCGCCGGGAGCCTTGGTGGTCAGCAGCAGGGCCAACGGCCTGCCCAACGTCGGGCCGCGGCCGATCACGACCACGTGCTTGCCGCTTATCTCAATGTCGTAGTGGACGAAGATGGCCTGGATCCCGGCCGGTGTACACGGCACCGGCCCGTCCTCCTGAAGGACCAGCCTGCCCAGGTTCGTCGGGTGGAGGCCGTCAGCGTCCTTGCCGGGGTCCATGGCGGACAGGGCGGCATTGAAGTCGAAACCGTCAGCGACCGGGTGCTGGATGATGTACGCGTGTACCGACGGGTCCTCGTTGAAGGCGGCAACGGCCTCGTCCAGGGCTGCCGGGGGGTCGCCGGCCTGGACCTGGATGTGGCTGGAGGCGAGGCCCACCGACTCGCAGGTTTCGTGCTTCTTGCGGACGTAGCCGGTACTGGCGCCGTCATCGCCGACGAGGATTGTGCCCAGGCCTGGCGTCACGCCGATGGCCTTGAGGGCGGCCACCCGGGCCCTGACATCATCCAGGACGGCCTCTGCGACCGGTCCACCTTCGAGAAGTTGTGCGGTCATGTCGGCGACGCTATCGGACGTCCGGAGCCTGTCGAACGGCCCGCTGCTCAGTGCCGGAAGTGGCGTTCACCCGTCAGCACCATTGCCATGCCGTAGGCGTTCGCAGCGGCGATCACCTCATCGTCACGCATCGACCCACCCGGCTGGACCACCGCCGTAGCGCCAGCCTCGGCGGCTGCGTCCAGACCATCGGTGAACGGGAAGAAGGCGTCGCTGGCACAGGCCCCACCCCTGGCCCGACCGGCGGCCTTCTCAGCAGCGATTCGTCCGGCGTCACGGCGGTTCTGTTGGCCGGCACCGATCCCCACGGCACGGCGGTCCTTCACCAGCACGATCGTGTTCGAGTTCACCCGCGCCGCGACGCGCCACGCGAACTCCAGGTCCGACCACTCCGACTCCGTGGGTTCCCGGTCGGTCACCACCCGCCAGGTGGACGGCTCGGCAATGAGGCGATCCGCTGTCTGGACCAGCAGCCCGCCATCGATCCCCCTGATATCCAACTCGGGCCAGGTGGGTCCGGCGGCCTCCAGTATCCGGAGGTTCTTCCTTGCCTGCAGATGCACCAGGGCGTCAGTCTCGTAGGCCGGTGCCACCACCACCTCGGTGAACACCTCGGACAGAGCCTCGGCCATCGCCATGGTGACGGGGCGGTTCACCGCCACGATCCCCCCGAATGCCGACACCGGATCGCATTCATGCGCTGCCAGGTACGCCTCGGCGATGTCGGAGCCGACCGCCGCCCCACACGGGTTGGCGTGCTTCACGACCACGGCACACGGCTCGTCGCCCAGACGGTGCACGAGGCGCCATGCGGCCTCGGTGTCAAAGAGGTTCAGGTACGACATGGCCTTCCCGCCGTGGACCACGGCGGTGTCCCACCACCCCGTTGTTCCTACCGCCCGGTACCGGGCACCAACCTGGTGGGGGTTCTCGCCGTAGCGGAGGTCCTGCACCCGTTCCAGGGACAGGTGCATCGAGGGCTTGAGGGGATCATCGGCATGACCCGAAGCGGGATCGGCATCGAACCAGGCCACGATCGCCGCGTCGTAGGCCACCGTGTGGGCGAACGCCTTCCGGGCAAGGCGGCGACGGGTGGCATCCCCCAGCCAGCCATCGGCCCTGAGTTCGTGAACGACAGGCCCGTAGTCCGCCGGATCCACCAGCACGCCCACGTGTGCGTGGTTCTTGGCCGCTGCGCGGACCATGGCCGGACCCCCGATGTCGATCAGCTCGATGCCCCGATCGGAGGTGAACGGGTAGAGGTTTCCCACCACCAGGTCGATGGGAGAGATCCCACGCTCGGCCAGGTCGGCCATGTGCGATGGATCGGACCGATCCGCCAGGATCCCGCCGTGGACCGCCGGGTGGAGGGTCTTGACCCGACCGCCCAGCATTTCCGGGGCCTGCGTGATCTCGGCCACCTCCGTCACCGCAATGCCCTCGGCCGTCAGCTCCAGCGCCGTCCCACCGCTCGAGATCAGCTCCCACCCCAGGCCTTCCAGGGAGCGGGCGAGGTCCACGATCCCCGTCTTGTCGTAGACGGACAGCAGGGCCCGGCGAGGTGTGGACGTACTCATCTGCAGACTCCTTCGGAGGCACCGGCAGGAACTGGTGGGGCAGTAGCCGTCGGCTCCCCAGCCAGGACCGAACGGATGGTTTCCACGTAGAGGCGCCGCTCAACGGTCTTGATGCGCTCGTGGAGGCTGGCCTCGTCATCGTCGGAGCGGACATCGACCGGCTCCTGGGCGAGGATCGGACCTGCATCCACCTCGAGGGTCGCCAGGTGCACGGTGCAGCCCGTCACCGAGACGCCGTGGGCGATGGCATCGCGGACCGCGTGCCAACCGGGGAAGGCCGGCAGCAGGGCGGGATGGGTGTTCAGGATCTGCCCGGCGAAGCGGTCGTAGACCGGCTGGCCGAGGATCGTGCCGAACCCAGCCATGGCTACCACCGACACCCCCCGGTCGACCAGGAGCTCCGTCAGGCGCACCGTGTAGGCGTCCCGGTCGAAGTCCGAACCGAAGGAATCCCGGCGAACGACGACCGCCTCGATGTCGTGGTCGGCAGCCAGCGCAATGGCCGGGCACGGACGGTCTGAGACGACCAGGGCGACCGGAAGGCCGGCTGCCACCATGGCGTCCAGAATCGAACCCGTACCCGAGACCAGCACCGCCAGCGACATGGTGGCGACCGTACCAGCGGCCCCTTCTGGCGGTTCCGTCAACCCAGACCTGCGACGATGTCAGCCATGTGCTCACCGGCTTCGGTCGGGTTCAGGCCGATCCTCACACCGGCGGCGCGCAGCGCATCCATCTTGGCGGCGGCGGTTCCCCGACCTCCGGAGACAATGGCACCGGCATGGCCCATCTTCTTTCCGGGTGGGGCGGTCACGCCGGCGACGTATGCCGAAACGGGCTTGGTCATGTGGTTGGCGATGAACTCGGCGGCCTCCTCCTCGGCGGACCCTCCGATCTCACCGATCATCATCACGGCCTTCGTCTCCGGATCAGCCTCGAACGCAGCCAGGCAGTCGATGAACGAGGTGCCCGGCACGGGGTCACCGCCGATACCGACACACGTCGTGCAGCCAATGCCCTTCTCCTTCAGCTCGTACAACGCCTGGTAGGTGAGGGTGCCGGACCGGCTGACGATGCCCACGGGGCCGCCGGGAAGGGCGATGTGGCCGGCGGTGATGCCGATGTTGCACTGGCCCGGAGAGATGATCCCCGGGCAGTTGGGGCCGAGTAGCCGCACGTCGGGGAACTCCCGGCGAAGCCGGTTGTAGAGGTCGGCCTCGTCATGGGCGGGTACGCCCTCTGTGATCGCCACGATGAACTCCACGCCACCACGGGCGGCCTCCATCACCGCGGCATGCACGCCCGGTGCCGGGATGAATATGCACGAGGCCGTAGCCCCGGTTTCGGCGACCGCCTCGGCGACCGAGGCGTAGACGGGGATGCCGTCAACGTCCGTGCCGGCCTTTCTGGGGTTGGTGCCGGCCACCACCTGCGTGCCGTACTCCCGGTTCAACAGGCCGTAGTAGCTGCCCTGGCTACCGGTCAGGCCCTGGTAGACGACCAACGTGTCGGAGTCGACGAAGATGCTCATGGCTCAGGCCTCCCGGTTCTCATCGGTGCCCGCTGACGCTGCCAGGTAAACGGCCCTGCGGGCCGCCTCCAGCATCGTCGGGGCCATCTGAAGGGTGTCGGAGAGATACGGCTCCAGGATGGCCCGACCCTCGTCGGCGTTGGTGCCGTCGAGTCGGATCACGATCGGAGCATCGATACGGACCCGTTCGAGGGCTCCGATGATGCCGTTGGCGACCTCCTCGCCACGGGTGATGCCGCCGAAGATGTTGATGAAGATGGACCGCACCGCCGGGTCGTTGTTGATGACCTCAAGGGCGCCGGCCATGACGTCGGCATTGGCGCCGCCGCCGATGTCAAGGAAGTTGGCCGGGCTGCCGCCCACCTGGTTGACCACGTCCACCGTGGACATGGCCAGCCCGGCGCCGTTGGCGATCACACCCACCGAACCATCCAGGCCGACGTACTGGAGGCCACGGGCATGGGCTGCCGTCTCGCGCTCGTCGCGGGTCTGGGTCTCGTCGAACTCCGCATATTCCTCATGGCGGAACACGGCGCTGCCGTCAAGCGTGACCTTGGCGTCAAGCACGTGGACACGGCCGTCCGGTGTGAGGATGAGCGGGTTGATCTCCACCAGGTCGGCGTCGCCTTCCACGTAGGCCGTGTAGAGCTTCTGGACGATGTCCACCGTGCCCGCGACCGCAGCCTCCGGCAGGTTCGCCGCAGCTACCCAGGCCCGGGCCGTCGCCTCGTCGAGGCCGTCCACCGGGTCGATCCAGATCTTGGCAATGGCATCCGGGTTCTCGTCCGCAACCGTCTCGATCTCCACGCCACCCTCCGCCGAGAGCATCCCGAGGTGTTTGCCTGCCGAACGGTCGAGGGTGAACGAGGCGTAGTACTCCTCGGCGATGTCCGACGCCAGCTCGATCCACACCCGTCCCACCACGTGCCCGCCGATGTCCAGGCCCAGGATGTTGGCCGCGTGCTCGCGGACGTCGTCGATCGTGGCGGCGAACTTCACGCCTCCGGCCTTGCCCCGGCCACCGGTGTGGACCTGCGCCTTGACCATCACAGGCAAACCGATGCGCTCGGCTGCGGCCACGGCCTCCTCGACGTTGAAGGCGATCTCACCTGGCGACACGGGCATCCCGTACCGGGCGAAGAACTGCTTGCCCTGGTATTCGAACAGATCCACCTGTCATCCTCCTGCCGATCGGAACCGGTCACTGGCCGCCAGCCGGCCCGGTTGACATCCGGATCCCGACTCTTGCGATACTAGGCAGCGCCCCCATGGGACCTACCCAGCGGGCCGAACCGTGGCACGGGTTTCCGACACATCCGGGGCCGGTGTCCGAAGGGAGCCATGCAGGCCATGACCGTCGCCCGGGGAGTACGAATCGACGTCAGGCGCGCCCTTGCCATAGCGGTCATGGGCCTTGCCGGCGCCGTGGGCACCCTGGTGTTAATGCTCTGGCTGGCCGGCTCGACCAGTCTCGTCGAGGTGAAGCTGGGCGACGCCGACTTCAGGGGCATGGATGCTGCCCGCCTCTCCGCCGAGATCGCCGACAACGGCCCGGTGCCGTTCCCCGATCTGGCAGGCCGGGATCGGCCGCTCTGGCTGACCCACGCAGGCGACGACCCGTCCACCGGCTGGGCCGCCTTCTTCGCCACCGTGCCGCCAACCAGCGACGGACAGACCTGCCTGGCCCGGTGGGACGGTGCCTCGTCGGTCTTCGTGGACTCCTGTGATCCGACGACCACATGGCCACCCGACGGCCACGGTCTGGCGCAGTTGGACTGGCAGGTGGTGGACGGCGAGCTGCGTGTCGCCGTGAGCGGCACCAGGCCCGCTGACTGGGAGGCCAGGCCATGACGGACCGCCTCTACCTGACCGATGCCGACCTGCGTTCGTTCGATGCCACCGTCGTTTCCGTCGACGGGGACCGGGTGGAGTTGGACAGGACCGCCTTCTACGCCACCAGCGGCGGCCAGCCACACGACACCGGACACCTGGAGTGGGCCACCGGAGCGGCGGCGGTCCTCGACGTGCGGACAGTCGACAACAGGGTGCTCCACACCCTGGCCGGCCCGGCACCCCAGGTCGCCACGACCGTCACCGGCGTTCTCGACGGCGCCCGGCGAAGGCACATGATGCGCACGCACACCGCCATGCACATCCTCTGCGGGGTGATGTGGAGGGACTGGAAGCGGGTGGTGACCGGAGGCAACATGGATGCCCTCTCAGGACGCATGGACTTCGAGGTGGACCAGCTCCCGGAAGGCTTCGCCACCGAGATAGAAGCCCTCTGCAACATCGAAATCGCAGCCGACCGGCCGATCGAGGTGTCGTTCATTGCCAGGGACGACGCCGTGCTGGACCGTGACCTCATCCGGACCAAGGTGAACCTGGTCCCGGAATCGGTGTCCAAGATCCGCATCGTCGACATCGTCGGCCTGGACAGGCAGGCCGATGGCGGCACCCACGTCTCGTCCACCGGTCAGGTCGGTCGCCTGGAGGTCGTCAAGACCGAGTCGAAGGGAAAGGGCTTCAAGCGGATCCGTTTCGTCCTCCACGACCGGTGACCCGGGCTCAGCCCGCCGCCAGGTCGGGTCGCAGCGCCACGGGAGCCGGGTCCCGTCAGGGCAGGGTCACCGACGTGAGGTCCCTGGCCACGACCACCTCGCCCGTGTAACCGCCGGACCGCACATCGTCCACGAACGCCTGCTCCTCGGCGTCGGACGCCGGCGCCGGGATCAGGTGGGTCAGGACCAGCGTCGGCACGCCGAGCGCCTCGGCCTGCGCACCGATCAGGACCGTGTCGGCGTGGTAGTCGAGGATGAACCGGCGGTGTTCGGGAACCTTCCGGATCTCGGAGAACCGCATGGCCTCGTAGACCAGCACATCGGCGCCGACAGCCAGGTCCGCCACCTCGTCACACACCAGGGTGTCCCCGGATATCACCACAACCCCGTCGGGCGTCTGGATCCGGTAGCCCACCGCCGGATGGACCGGCTCGTGGCGTACCTGTCCGGCAAGCACGCTCACGCCACCTGACCGCCACACCTCGGTCGGCACGTCCGGGTATGCGAAGGCCGTCGTAAGCACGGACGGTCCGCTGCTGCGCCCGGAGTGGGCGGACCGCACCTCCAGGTCATCGGCCCACCGATCACCCAGACCCTCCACGAACGGAATGCAGGGTCCATCTGGTGCCACCACCGGCAGGGGCGCAAGGTCCTGCTCCCGATCCATGACCCATCTGGTCAGGAGCACGTCGTCGAGGCCCACCAGGTGGTCGGAATGGTGGTGTGTCAGGAAAACGGCGTCAAGGTTCCCGGGGCCTGAACCGGCACCCATCAGACGCATCACCGTCGACCGACCGGCGTCGAACAGCAGGTCCATCCTGGAACCATCGGACCGGTAGCTGACCAGGACGCCCGGCCCGGCGCGATCCGGTGTGGGGATGGGCGTACCCGTTCCGGTGATGGTGACAGTGGTGCTCATGACCCCGCCTTCTCCACCTGGACCAGGGTGTCGTGGAATGACGCCGAACCGACCTTGCGGCCGAGGCTCGGGTTGGTCAGGGCGTTGGCTCCCCTTCCACCGGAGGTGGCGTTCGCCCACCAACCGAAGGGCATGGTCACCAGTCCCGGCTGCACGCGGTCCACCACGGCAGCACGCATCTCGACCGACCCCCTGTCGTTGAAGATCCGGACCGTAGCCCCGTCGATGATTCCGCGGAGCCCGGCGTCATCAGGATGGATGTCCAGGAACGGCTCGCCGGCGGCCGGTAGGTGGTCCGCGAACCCGCCGTAGTGGCTGTTCAGGAACCTGACGTGCTGCTTGCGGGTCAGGAGGCCGAGGGGGTACCTCGCCGCCAGGCCGGCATCGCCGTCAGGTGTCTCGTCGCCGGGCAGGTACTCCAGGTGGCCGAGGGCCAACCGACCGTCAGGCGTGGTGGTGGCTCCATCCATCGGAGGACTGAAACCCTCCGGAACCTTCAGGCGCACCCACCCGTCGATGTCGAGGCTCTCCAGGTCGATGCCGTCCAGCCAGGGATGATCCGAGTCCAGCAGTTGGCGGACGATCGTCTCGTCGTCGTCAGCCAGGCCCGGACCCTCAAGGTCCAGAGCGACGGCCAACCGCCGGAACACCTCCGTGTTCGGCAGCGCCTCACCGACCGGCGCAATGGCCGGACGGTTCAGGGACAGGTACATGTGGCCCCACGCGTTCATGAGGTCCAGGTGCTCCACCTGTGTGGTGGCCGGTAGCACCAGGTCGGCGTACCGGGCCGTGTCCGTCATGGCCTGTTCCATGACGACGGTGAACAGGTCATCCCTGGCCAGCCCGGCCAGCACTCGGTTCTGGTCCGGGGTGATGGTCGCCGGGTTGCAGTTGTGGACGATCATGGCGGTGATAGGCGGGTCCAGATCCGGATCGGTCAGCACCTCGCCCAGTGCGGCCATGTTGACCACACGGGGCGGCTGCCCGTGTACCCGCCTCGGCACCGGATCCACCAGGACGCTGTCGAAGTACTGCTGTGTCGACCGGCAGAGACCGCCGCCGCGCTCTCGCCACGCGCCCGTCACCGCCGGCAGCATGGCGAGCGCCCGATGGGCCTCCTGGCCGTGCTGGCGGTGCTCAAGGCCCACCAGTACCCGTACGGCGGCCGGCCGCCGACTGGCGAAGGTGGTGGCCAGCCACTCGATGGTGGCCACGTCGACCCCTGTGATCGTGGCAGTGGCGTCCAGGTCAACCCGTCGGGCATCGGCCAGGAGTTCGTCCGAGCCGGTGGTGTGGTCATCCAGGAATGCCCGGTCCACGAGACCGTCGCGGTCGATGACGTGGAGCATGCCGAGCACCAGGGCCACATCGGAACCCGGTCGCAGCTGCACGTGGCGGTCGGCCCGCTCGGCGGTCGTGGTCCGGACCGGATCCACCACGACGACCACGGCACCATCGGCCCGTGCCGCCTCGATGGTGGGCCAGAGGTGCCGGTTGGTGACCAGCGTGTTCGTACCCCAGAGCAGGATCGTGCGTGAATGTCGAAGGTCCTCGGGATCCATGCCCAGCGGCACGCCGTGCACGTCGGCCGCCCCCAGCCAGGCCGTCACCCCGCAGAGGTGGCGGTGTACCCGCGTCGCTCCCATGGCGTCGAAGAACCGCTGGGACATGACCCCCATCTGCACCAGACCCTGGGTGCCGGCGAACGAATACGGCAGGACGGTTTCGGGCCCGTGACGGCTGATGGCCGACGTGAGGCGTTCGGCGATCTCGGCGATCGCCTCCTCCCAGGTGATCGTCTCGAAACAGGCCTCGCCCTTGCGACTACCGGGAACTCGACGGAGTGGACGCAGGATCCTGTCGGGGTGGTAGACGCGGTCCAGGTAGCGGTTGACCTTCGGGCAGAGTTCGCCGGCCGTGAACGGGTGGTCGGCAACACCACGGAGCTGGACGGCACGACCGCCCTCGACGGTCACCTCCCATGCACAGGTGTCAGGACAGTCGTGGTGGCATGCGCCCCTCACGATGCTGCTGGCGTTCTGGCGGACCTCGACATCGGTCATGGGCCGAGCCTTTCAGAACAGGCGGGCTTCGACCACGACGGCCACCCGTCGGCCCACCGTGTCGGGTCGGTGTGGCAGGCTCACCGCCATGACCCACCCCCTACAGACCTCCCGGGTCCCGACCCCCCGGGACCCGGCCACTACGTCAGGGGCCGAACGACCGCAAGAACCCGTCGGAGACAAATTCCGGGGCTGCAGGCCATGACGACAGATCACCCATCGGGTGGCCGCCTCGCCGGGAAGGTGGCGTTCATAACCGGTGCAGCATCCGGGATCGGCCGCGAGAGCGCCCTCCTCTTCGCTACCGAGGGAGCCCGCGTCGCCGCCGTGGACGTGAACTTCGACGGGTCACAGCACGTCGTGGACGAGATAACCGGCGCTGGCGGCGAGGCCATTGCCCTGGCAGCCGACGTATCGGTCGAGACCGACGTGGCCACCGCCATTGCAGCCACCGAGGAGGCGTTCGGTCGACTCGACGTGCTGTTCAACAATGCCGGGATCATGCACCCCGGCGACGGCGACGCCGAGGCCACCGAGGAGGCCGTCTGGGACCTGACCATGTCGATAAACCTCAAGGGCGTCTGGTTCGGCTGTCGCCACGGCATCCCGGCCCTGCGTCGCTCCGGCGGCGGAAGCATCATCAACACGGCCAGCTTCGTGGCCCTGGTCGGCGCTGCCACACCACAGCTTGCCTACACCGCCTCCAAGGGCGGCGTGCTCGCCATGACACGCGAGCTGGCTGTGGTCCACGCCAGGGAGGGCATCCGGGTCAACTCCATCTGCCCCGGACCGCTGCGCACCGAGCTGCTGATGTCCTTCCTGGACACCGAGGAGAAACGACAACGGCGCCTGGTGCACGTACCGATGGGCCGCTTCGGGGAAGCCCGCGAGATCGCAGACGCTGCCCTCTGGCTGGCATCTGACGAGTCCTCCTACGTGACCGGAACCGACCTGAGCGTGGACGGTGGACTGACCGCCGCCTACGTCACCCCTGAATAGGTCCGGGCGGCTCAATCCCGTGTGGCCCAGGCTGTCGGCAGGTCCAGGAAGAGGGCCTGGAGCAGCAGCGTCTCATTGGGGTTCCTGACCAGGTCGCCTGTGGCGCTGGTTATCCGGGCCGTCGCATCCACCGCTGACTCCACCGGCAGGTCGGCCTCGCTGGCCGCCAGGGCCGAATCCCGGTAGACGCGGCTCAAGGTGGCCAGGCCGAACCTGAGCTCGTCGTCGCGCAGTCTTCGCAGCTCGCGTTTCTGACGCCCCACCAGTTCACTACGACCGGAGCCACGTGAGCCGAATGCCTCCTCGCGCTCGGCCACGACCGCTATCTCATCGGCGTGACGTGCCACCAGCGGTGCCTGTGCCCCGTCGATCATCGCCCTCAGCTCCTCGACGATGACAGCCACCGCCGCCCCGGAACCATCCAGTCGGGACGGCACGCTGTGCCAGGCGTTGCGCCGGCCGTGGAGGGCCGGGTCCTCAGCCAGCAGGCGCGCGCGCTCGATGCTTCCGGCAGCCGCCTCCGCGAGCACCGCTGCACGGTCGGCGTCCATCCCTTCAGCGACCATGGTGGCGGCCACCACCTCGTCGGCCAATGGTGGGAAGTCCACCCGGAAGCAGCGCGATGCGATGGTGACGTGCTCGGCGGGCACCTCTTCGGCCAGCAGCACGAACGTCGTCGTGGCCGGCGGTTCCTCGATGGTCTTGAGCAGGCTCGCCGCCGCCTCGGGCTCGGCGGTGTCGAAGCGGTCGACCACGATCACCTTGCGACGTGCCTCCACCGGGGACCGCCAACCCTCCGTGGTGATCCTCTCCGTGTCAGCCACCAGGAGGGAGCGACCATCGGGCTCCACACGGACCAGGTCCGGGTGCTGGCCAGCGGCGGCGAGACGACGATGGCGTGCCGCTGCTTCGACATCAGGCTCGCCGTCCGATCCGTTCCCGGCGAAAAGCGCCCCGGCGAAGGCCCGGGCCGCCTCGGCCCGGCCGGCACCCGGTGGGCCCACGAAGAGGAACGCATGTACCGGGGCGGCAAGGGCGGCCCGCAGCAGCGAGATAGCCGCCTCCTGTCCGAGCACGGTCGCCCAGAGGGCCTCGTCATTCATCGTGGGCCTGTCATCACAATCGGCCCTCGACCGCTGCGGCCACCCTGGCGGCCACCTCGGCGACCGTGCCGTTGCCGTCGACCACAAGCCACCTGTCCGGATCCTGGGCCGCCATCTCCGAGTAGGCGGCCACCACAGCGACCTGGAAGGCATCGCCGGCCCGCTCGATCCTGTCCAGGTCCTCTCCGAGGCGCCGGACCGCCACCCGGATGTCAACCGTGATCAGGACCACGAGGTCGGGTTGCAGGCCATTAGTGGCGAAGCGGTTCACCGCCATGACGGCCTCGGCCCCCAGACCACGTCCGTGGCCCTGGTATGCCACCGACGATGCCACGTACCTGTCGGACACGACGTCACGTCCGGCGGACAACGCCGGTTCCACCACCTCGGCCACATGCTGGGCGCGCGCCGCAGCCATCAGCAGTGCCTCGGCACGGTCCACCGGCGGATCCCCGGAAGGATCCAGGACCAGGTCCCTGATCCGTTCGCCCAGCGGCGTGCCACCGGGCTCACGTGTGAACAATGCCCCCATCCGTTCCGCCAGCAGTCGGGCCTGCGTACTTTTGCCTGTGCCATCGGCACCCTCTACAGCGATGAAACGCCCGGTCACGGTGCCTCCCCGGTGTTGCCCTGCGACCCCGGGTTCCCGAGCTCACCGGCCCTCAACGAAACAACGGCCACGCCGCCGGAGGCCAGGATTATCAGGGCGGCCAACCAGAGCGTGAGACGCACACCGGGCACGTATATCCCCAGACCGAACACCTCGATGTGGCGGTCCCACAAGACGCTGGAAAGCCTGTCCAGGAGGTCCTCCATCAAAGGCCCGACCACCAGGGCCAGGAGGACGCAGGCACGGACCAGGACGTAGAACGTGGAGAAGATCCGACCCCGCAACTGGTCGTCCACGTTCTCGTGCAGCAGGGTGAATCCGAGTACGTAGACCGAACCGGCGCAGATCCCGATGCCGAACACCATTGCCGTGGAGAGGTGCACCTGGCTGATGGACGCTGCCAGGCCCAGGAACACACCGGCACCGACCAGCGACCAGGTGAACGCCCTGGCCTTGTCGAGGCGTCGCTGGAGCCACGACACGAGCCCCACCCCGGCCGCCACACCCAGGCCGAGCGCCGTGATCAGCACGCCGAGACCGGACTTCCCGGCGCCCAGTACCTCGTCGGCGTAGATGGCGCCCAACGGCACCAGCATCCCGCCACCTATCAGCCCCGTGGCCAGACCCATGTTCACCGTTCTCACCACAGGGTTCACGAAGACGAACCGCCAACCCTCACGGAGCTCGGCTATCGGATGGGCAAGGGCGGCGCGGTGTCCCTTCGCCTTCTCACGTTCGGCCCGCGGACGCTTCGGCAGGGCGAGGGTGAAGATCAGGTATCCGGTCACCAGGAACGACACGGCATTGGCGTAGAAGGCCAGCCCCATGTCGTCGAGGTGCACGTAGTCGGCCCAGGACGAGTCGAAGAGTGCTGTCGACAACCGTCCGAAGAGGGCCATCAGCCCGGCGCCCACAGGGAAGGTCCCGTAGGCGGCGAGCAGCGACAGTGAGTTGGCTGAGGCCAACGACTCGGCCGGGACCACGTGCGGGACCGAAGCCTCCTTGGCCGGGCCCCACAGCATCGTGAACGCCTCGAGGAGCAGCGAGGCGAGGAACAACCCGATCAGGGTGTCCACGAACGGGAGCGCCAGCATGACCATGGCCCTGCCCATGTCACACGTCACCATCGTCTTCTTGCGATCCCAGCGGTCGACGAGCACGCCCGCCACCGGCCCGAAGAAGAAACCGGGCACGATCCGGGCGGCCAGGACAAGGCTCAGGGCGGCGCCCTCGTTCCCGGAACCCAGCCGAATGGCGAGGATGGAGATGGCCAGTAGGCCCAACCAGTCCCCGGTGGCCGAGACCACCTGGGCCAGCCAGAGGCGGTAGAAGGCCGGGGTGATGAACAATCGGGACCGGAGCACCGAGGCTCGGCCCAGGATCCGAAACGGCGTGAACTCATCGCCGGGAACCTGATCCTCCCGGCGGTCGGCCGAGTCTGGTCCGGTCGATCCGCTCACCCTGCCACTCTACGGGAGGGTGGCATGCCCCCAGATGGCGCCACCCGGTCCGCACCGCCGTAGCGGGTCGATGGCCCGGCCACGTCAACGACGCTTCTTGGCCGGGCCCTTCATCCGCCGTTCGGCCAACAGCTCCGCTGCACGCTCATCGGTCAGCTCCTCGACGGCGTCCCCGCGCTTCAGCGAAGCGTTGTGCTCGCCATCGGTCACGTACGGACCCCAGTTGCCGTCCTTCAGGATGATCGGCCTGCCCGACGTCGGATCCACCCCCAGCTCACGCAACGGTGGCTTCGCAGCCGTGCGGCCGCGTCGTTTCGGCTGGGCCAGGACGGCGAGGCAGCCATCCAGGCCAATGGTCAGCAACTGCTCCTCGGTCTCGAGACTGCGACTGTCGGAACCCTTACGCAGGTACGGACCGAAGCGGCCGTTCTGGACGGTGATCTCCACGCCGTCGGCCGGATCCACCCCGACCACCCGGGGCAGGCTGAGGAGCTGCATGGCATCCTCGAACGTGATGCGCTCGAGCGTCATCGTCTGGAACAGCGATGCCGTCCTCGGGCGGATCGCCTCATCGGCTTCGGCCTGCCGGTCCAGCTCGTCGAGCAGCGACGCCACGTCAGCGAAGCCCGCCGCGGCTTCTGACAACAACTCGAGGTTGGCCAGGCGCTCCTCGCTACGGTCGTCGGACTGCAACTCGACCAGGTAGCCAGAGGCTTCCAGCGCCGACTCCATGACCTCGGCCGGTGATGCGCCGGGACCCACGGAGATGCGGTCCGCCAGGTCCACGATGGCACGAACGCCGGCCAGCGCCTTGCCCGTCACACCCAGGTCGTCAGCCCCGCGCATCGCCACGAGTGCGGTGGCCCCGCCGTCGACGGCGTCGGCCAGCCGGTCACGCGTCCCCTTGGCGATGCCGCTCCCCGGGAGGCCGAACAGTTGCTTGGCCCCCGTCCAGTCCAGCCGATCGGCGGCCAGACGGAGATACGCGAGGGCCACCTTGACCTCTTTGCGGTTCCACGGCACAGACATCAGCCGGGCCTCGGGGGAACCGGGCCGCGGACGGTCGGGCAGCCTTCCGAGGGACACGTACGGCCCGAATCGGCCGGAACGGGCAACCACCACCTGGCCGGTCTCAGGGTCGGTACCCAGCTCCCTGTCGGTCGGCGTGTTCAGGAACTCGAGCGCCCGGGCGACCGTCAGTTCATCCGGAGGCACGTCGTCGGGTATCGAAGCGGTGGCATCTCCCACCTGCACGTACGGCCCGAACTTGCCGAAGCGGGCGACCACGGGCTGACCGTCATCGGTGACGCCGAGAGGCACCGTGGAGACCCCCCTGGGGTCGATCTCGCCGAGCCGTGTGGTGACCTTGGCGTGGAGGCCTATGTCGTCCTCGGAGCCGAAGTAGAAGGCCTCCAGCCACGGCACGCGCTCGGCGTTGCCGTTGGCGATCTGATCCAGGTCCAGCTCCATGGCGGCCGTGAAGTCATAGTCCACGAGCCGGGGGAAGTGGAGCTCCAGCAGCGTGGTAACCGCGAAGGCACTGAGTGTGGGAACCAGGGCGGAACCCTTCTTGAAGACGTAATTGCGTTGGATGGTCTCCATGATCGAGGCGTACGTGGAAGGTCGGCCCACCCCGAACTCCTCCATCCGCTTGACCAGCGAAGCCTCGGTGAACCGGGCCGGCGGCTGCGTCATGTGGCCCTCGGGTAGGACCTCGACCACGTCCACCGTCGCACCGACCGGCAGTGCCGGGAGCACCCGCTCGTCGTCGCCATCCTCCGGCTCGTCCATGTCCTCCCGGTAGACCCGACGGAATCCCTGATGGCTGATCACCGTGCCGCTGGCCGAGAACGTGACGGCTGAGGCGATGTCGCCGCCGTCGGGGCCGACGTCGGCGGTCAGGGTGATGCGGACGGTCTCACCAACGGCGTCGGTCATCTGGGAGGCCACGGTGCGCTGCCAGATCATCTCGTAGACCCGGGCCTCGCTCCTGGACACCTCACCTGCCACCTCGTCCGGATGCCTGAACCGGTCACCGGCCGGGCGGATCGCCTCATGGGCCTCCTGGGCGTTGCGGACCTTGTTGGCGTACGTACGTGGAGCATCCGGAAGGTGGTCGGCCCCGAAGCGTTCGCGAACCACCGCCCGGGCCGCCGCCACCGCGGTGTCTGACAGCGTGGTGCTGTCGGTCCGCATGTAGGTGATGTAGCCCTTCTGGTAGAGCCCCTGTGCGGCGTGCATTGCCAGCGATGCCGAGAGGCGCAGCTTGCGACCGGCCTCCTGCTGGAGGGTCGAGGTTATGAACGGTGCCGCCGGGCGACGTCGGTAGGGCTTCGGTTCCACGCTGGCGACGGTCAGCGGGCGCCCGACCAGACCGGCGGTGAGTGCACCTGCTGCGGTCTCGTCCAGCACCATGACGTCATCACGGCTGGGGCGGCCGTCATCGCCGAAGTCCCGACCCGATGCGACCCGGGTGCCGTCGACGGCTACCAACCGGGTGGTGAACGACCCGCCATCGCCACCGTCGACGATCGCTGTGAGGTCCCAGTAGCCGGCGGCCATGAACGTCATCCGCTCGCGCTCGCGTTCGACCACGATCCGGGTGGCCACGCTCTGCACCCGCCCGGCCGAAAGCCCCTTGCCGATCATCCGCCACAGGACGGGTGACAACTCGTATCCGTAGAGGCGATCCAGGATCCTGCGGGTCTCCTGGGCATCGACCAGGTTGCGGTCCACGTCACGGGTCTGGGAAAGGGCATCGGTTATCGCCGATGGGGTGATCTCGTGGAAGACCATCCTCTTCACCGGCACCTTCGGCTTCAGGAGCTCCAGCAGGTGCCAGGCAATGGCCTCACCCTCGCGATCCTCATCCGTGGCCAGATACAGCTCGTCGGCATCCTTCAGGAGGCGGCGCAACCGTGCGATCTGCTCCTTCTTGTCAGCGTTGACCACGTAGTACGGCTCGAAACCGTTCTCGATGTCGATCCCCAGCTTGGCCCACGGGGTTCCCCGCTGGCTCTCGGGAATGTCCGACGCCCGCTGGGGCAGGTCACGGACGTGGCCGATCGAGGACTCCACCACGAACCCGTCGCCCAGGTAGCCGGCAATGGTCTTGGCTTTCGCCGGGGACTCCACGATCACCAGGGCCCTGGTCACTTCGACTGCTCCCGGTCCGTTGCATCAACTATCGGATCCGACGACTTCCCCGGCGCCTGTCCATCCTCGGGGCCTGCACCGGCGTACGGCACCGGTGCGCTCCTGAGGATGAGCACGCCGATCGCTGCGGCCACGATGGAAGCCGCCAGGATCCCCACCTTGGCCTCGTCCTGAAGGGTGACCGCATCCAAGGCCAGCCCGGTGACGAAGAGCGAGACGGTGAATCCGATGCCGCTAATGGCCGAGATTCCGACGATGTGTCTGCGGGTGGTGCCGGCAGGCAGGACCGCCAGCCCGAGGCGCAACGCCACGAGGCTGAACAACGACACCCCGATGATCTTGCCGACCACCAGGCCGAAGACGATGCCCAGGGTGACGTCCGAGGTGAGGGCGTTGGACAGCGTTTCCCCGCTGATCTCCACACCGGCGTTGGCCAGGGCGAACACCGGGATGATCACGAATCCCGTCACCGGATGGAGCAGGTGCTCCAGCCTCGAAGCCACTGACACCGATTCGTTCAGGCGGAACTTGGCATCCCGCAGATCCGCTGCGTCCATCCTCACCAGCTCGATCGGAGGCATGGCCGCCCGGTCCAGGAGGGGGCGGGCAGGGGCCATGAGGCCCATGGCCACCCCTGCAATGGTGGTGTGGACCCCGGAGCGGAACATGGCGTACCAGAGCACGACGCCGAGCACGAAGTAGAAGGGCGTGTACCAGACCTTCGCCCGGGTCATCACCACCACGGCGACCATGGTCGCCACCCCCACCAGCAACCAGCCCATCGACAGGTCCGAGGTGTAGAACACGGCGATCACGAGGATCGCTCCGATGTCATCGACGATGGCAAGGCTCAGGAGGAAGACCTTCAGCGATGTGGGCACCCGCCGGCCCAGCAGCGAGACGACACCGACGGCGAAGGCGATGTCTGTCGCCATGGGGATGCCCCAGCCGGTCGAGCCCGCACCTGAACGGTTGAACGCCAGGTAGATGAGGGCGGGTACGACCATGCCGCCGAGCGCTGCGACGATGGGGAGCGCAGCGACGCGGAGTCGTCGCAACTCGCCGGCCACCATCTCCCGCTTGATCTCGAGGCCCACCACGAAGAAGAAGACCGCCATGAGGACGTCGTTGACGAACTCCGCGAGGTTGAGTGGGTGGCCGTGGGCTTCTAGGGAGATCACGTCCCCGACCGACAGGTTGACCTCGGTGTGCCAGAAGTCGTAGTACGAGCCGGACCACGGCGAGTTGGCCCACACGAGGGCAACGACCGTGGCCACCATGAGCAATATCCCCCCGGAGGCCTCGATGCCGAGGAAGCGCACCATTGGACGGCCAACGGTACGCGCCAGTTTTCGGTCGCTGCCGAGCCACGTGAGGCCCGTATCTGATTCCCTTCCTGTCATCTGTCCCATCCAGTTCGGATTCGGCCGGAAGAAACCGTAGTGGTCACCTTGCTCCATGCCACCGGATGGCCTCGGGACCGGCCCCGACGATCGACACCCGGACGCCTGGCTCAGGCATCCCCCACGACGAACGTGAGCTTCACAATCGTGCCACCCGGCCCGCTTTCGAACTGGGCTGAATCGGCCAACTGGTGCATCAGCGAGACGCCCAGACCCGACTCGTGGCGAAGGCGCTCCGGCGTCTCCACCTCCGGCAGGTCGGGCACGGCGGACGGATCGAATCCCGGGCCATGATCTGCCACCTCCACGATGATCCTGTCGCCCACCAGGTCACAGCGCACGTCGATCGCGGCGGCGACCCCGGCCGTGGCCTGGGCCCTGATCGCATTGGTCACGGCCTCTGACACCACCAGGCGGACGTCAGCCACCCGGCCCGGCTGGAGCCGGTCATCCAGGGCGGCGGTGGCCCCCACGATCGCCCGCACCACCTGTAGGTACTCAGGCGTGGGAGGCACGGCAATCTCAACGGAACCCACCGGTCGTGAAGCGCTGCTCACTGCGACCCACCTGCCGGCACCGCATCGTCCAGCGTGGCGTGAAGTGTGAAGACCCGGTCCAGATCGCATATCTCGAAGACACGACGGATCCTCGGCTCCGGGCAGACGAGCGAGAGTTCGGCGTCATGCGCCCTCAATCGCCTGAGGGCACCAACCACTACACCCAGCCCGGTGGAGTCGATGAAATCGACCGCCGTCAGGTCGAGCACCAGGTGGCGGATGCCGGTGGCGGTCTCGGAGACCA